>Ga0304730_1000194_pt1 | contig 54284 bp, 67 predicted proteins | sample M_130628_MF_Meta_FD_190474 | JGI IMG/M metagenome (GOLD analysis project Ga0304730, IMG submission 190474) | Freshwater microbial communities from Lake Montjoie, Canada to study carbon cycling - M_130628_MF_MetaG (v2) (version 2) | ecosystem: Environmental > Aquatic > Freshwater > Lake | place... | reverse complement strand
CAGCATCTTCAGCCAAAGTATTGTCCCAGCCCGCACGGGTGACGTAGCCCCTATCAGTGATACGCAATGGCGCACCCAAGATGTCGGTTGTACCTACCGCAACAGTTACCACGCTTGCGCCAGAAGAAGTAACACTGGCAATTTGGTAGAAGGCTTTCTTACCACTGACAGTAGTAGACGCCACCGTTCCTGTTGCAATCACTTCGCTCATGGCTTGACCGTAGTAGTCGTAGCCAGAGACAGTGATGTTGACGGAAGTTGGAGTACCAGCGCCTGTGGTTGTGGAAACCGCACGAGGGCAGTCAAGTTGCAAGCCTGTACCACCGCCTGTAATCGTGGCAGATGTAACACCAGCACCTGCGGCAAGCGTGAGCGTGGTAGCAGTTGTGATGACGGCGGCAACAATATTAGTGGTTAGTTTTGCTTGTGGTACAACGTCCCAAATATAAACACGACCTAATGGGCCTACACCTACGCTCATTGGGGATGGGTTTTGCAACAAAGCATTACCAGAACCGATGATTGTGGCGCTTGCCACAGTTTGTGAAGCGCTTACGGTGTAAGTTCCTGTACCGCCAGAACCCGTACCAAAAGCGGTAATGTAAGTTCCATTGGTAAGTGACGTTGAACTGTCAAGAAACATACCCACAGCAATTGGGTCACCAGAAAGCATGGCGGTGACGGTCAACGTGGTTGTAGCAATTGAACCAGTAAAAGTTGAAACAGTAGGGTAAGCATCCGACCCTTGAACTGTAATGGCGGAACCTAGAAATAGGTCATCTGAAAATTGTGGCATTTTGTCTGCTCCTTGAAAAGTTTGACAAATACAAATTACAAAAAAAGGGGCAGGGTTTTATTCCCGCCCCTGCTTACTTTAAACGCCGGGTGTGCCGTACATAGCACGCCAGTCGGTAAAGCCTACTTGATAACGCTCTGTAGCCTTGTAGCGCATAGAGTCGGTCTCAAAATCGCCTTCCATCGTTTTTTCGAGTTTACGACGCATTAGCAACTTCATGCCTTCTGGAGCATCAGTCTGCACCCACCAAGCGGTAGATGAAGTCAAACGCGATAGAACAGCAGCACCTTCGTCAAGCAAACCAATTGACTTGATTGGGTTGACGTCGTTGTTGCCTGTACCAGAACGTAAGACTGACTTGAGTAGAACCTCGGCTTGGAACACGTTGCCCGGTGCTACCACCAGTTGACGTGGAACTAGACGAATCTTCTTACCATTGTTATCCACAGCCTGACGGATTTGGATTAACATCTGCTCAAGAGAAGTCTGAGACAAGTTAGCAGCAGTAGTTAGCAAATTGCTTACAGTACCATTAACGATTGGGTGGGATGTGCTATTTAAAGCAACACCATCACCACCGGGGTATGCGCTATTAAAAGCGCGGTTCAGCACGTTTGCCGACAAAGTCTCTTTAGTCTCAATAAGAGACTGAGCCAAGTGACGAGCATAAACTTGACCGATACGGATATGGTCACCATCCTCAACCAACACTTTGGTCAATGCAAAGGCCAAGCCAAAGACATTGTATACATAGCGTTGTAAGAACAGAACACCACCTTGTTGATACGACACAGGAGTGCCGTCTGGCAACTGAGGTGCTGCACCAAATCCATAAAGGACAGGCTCTTCGTGGTAGTTACGTGGAATACCTTCTTGCTCACGGAAAACTCGTGACCATTCATCGGTACGTTGATCATAGACTCCGTCGAAACATTCGTTAAGGATTGGCTCAACGATACTTCTAAAGTCCGTACTGCGCATTGGAGCGGCCATGGTTTAGTCCCCCCTTAGATGGCGTTAATTGTTGCGACGAACTGACTGCGAGAGACTTGTACTTGCACAACAGTGTAAGCATCGCCCCAAGCGTTATCAACGCCGTTATAAAGACCAATGATACGCATATCACCGACCGCGCTTGTGCCTGCAAGACTAGTGGAAATCGTGCATTGTGACAAACCTGTGGTTGTAGAACCAGCAGTAATGTTTGTAAAGTTTGCTTGATCACCAACAGAAGTTTGGGCAAGACTACCATCAGCCTGAATATCGTAAACAATATTAGGATCAGAGTAGTAATAAGTTACTTCAGAACCAGTTTGATAAGTTGTGTTAGCAACCCATTGATTACTGATTTGACGACGACCAGTAGTGTCAGTCCACTCGTGACCGGCAAAAGCACCTTGATAGGCACTTCCTGCAGTCGCGGCAATAATGTTTCCACTCGTGTTAAGGGCGACAGGTTGACCTTTTAAAATGCCAGAACTGTAACCAGATGCAATACCGTTAGCAAGTGCCACTGCACGATCCAATCCAGAAGGATGGTATGAGGGGCGCAAGCCGAACGGAGCGTTTGTTGAAGACATAGTCTTACTCCTTGTTCAAAATTTAAACACCCTACCCAGCAAAATGCGGAGCAGGCATCTGTTTGTCAATTTCACCCAATCCTTCGCCTTCAACTTGAGCGAGATTTCTCCCGTTCCTGTCACGCGCTCCAGATGCTTGCTCTGCTTGAAGACGAATCTTATTCGCTTCCTCAAGAGGTGCCTCATGGTGGAAATGCGACATCACTTCTTGGTACAATTCCATAGGAATCTTGTAAAGTAACATCTCATTACACGCGACATAACCATTATGTTCTCCAGCCTTTACGCGATAATTTTCAAACTCAGGCAACTCATCCGCTTTCACGGGAATGTAGCCAAGCCGAATTCGCTTGTCGATACTGTCATAACTATTGGTTGTTGATAACCAGCAAAGGTGATAACCCCTTAATTCAGGGATATTGGGCAATGCGCTTTGTGTCCACTCGTCTTTCCACATCTTGCGACGCTCTTCAGCCGATATGAACTTATCCTCAGGTGCCTCTCGAACCGTGTCAAGACTCGCGCGATTTTCGCGTCCACCAGCAGATAGATTTCTTTTTAAACGTGAATCAACCATTTTCTTAACTCCTATATCCATTGTTTTGTCGGGCTTCTAAGGCATAGCGTCGAATCATCTTCGCTCTCTTATCGGCATCATCCCACATACCAGCATCTTTCATCGCCCTAACCTGATCAGGTGAAAGGGTGAAGGTGTTACCTCCTCGAGTAGTTGATACTGATTCACGGCCTGAACTTGTCACAACATTCCTTGGTCTAGAGTTCCGAATCGGTTTTTCATCGGTATTCATAGTATAACGGTGTGGCAAATACTTTTGCAAGCGATTATCTAATTCTTCCCAATAATCTGACGCTTTAGGATTCCATCCCTCTTCAGCCATCGCTTGGTCAATAGTTAGAGCAACTCTTGAATCAGCGTCTTTTCCGCTAGGGTCATACCATGGGTTATTCTCCATCCATGCCCCTGCATACTTCTTCAATTGTGGGTCTGGGGCCTGGATTGTCTGCTGGCGCTGTGGGGCAACCGAGCGTTTCTTTAAAGCCTCAAGAGCCTCAGACTGCCTCCGAGCCTCAAACCACATTTCTTGAGCGGATGTAAGCAATTCACCATTACCAGTAGCCGTAGCCTCTTGAATCTTCTGCTTGGCAAACAAAATTCGTGAATTTTGGTCTTCAATTGCTTTATTTAGGCGTGCAATGTCTGATCCATGGCTCTTTTTCTCTAAAACAGACAGTCTTTCCAACAATTCTTGGTTTTGACGGGTCAAATGGTCTAGTTTTAGGTCTTTTTCAGAGGCAACTTGCTTGTGATACTCCTTACGAGCGCGTCGTTTGCTCCTTTTTTGCTCTCGCATAGCCTCTGCATCAGGGTCAATAGCCCCACCAACAGCCATTTCTGTCTGTCTAGCACGCTCATCAGCCTCATCAGAGTCCTCATCATGGGCTGCATCAGGGGATGGGATACTTTCTGGCAAATCTATTGTTGCAGAACCATCTTTTTCCTCTTGAATGACAATAACTTCTTGATTTTCCACAACATTTTGGTCTGTACTCATACAAATGCCCTCACCTCAAGTGGATTTCCAGTAACTTTAGCGATAACTTCGTGGTCATTCATAATCATAAATTCCACTTGTTCATCTTCCTTGTGCCGAACAGTCCAGCGGTCGCCAGTCCATTTAGGTACACGGAGGAAATCACCAACGTCACACCAACTGCCCTCAACCCATGGCTCCATTGAGTCGCGTTTCTTGAACGCCAATGGGCCTATAGCCACTACCTTACCAATTGGGTTTTGCGCCCTTTCGGTATCTCGTGTTTCTTCAGGCAGAATAATCCCGGATTCAGTCATTTTTTTCTTGGCTAATCGCATTTGTACAAGCACACGAGCGCCTAATGGAATCGCACCGGGGTCTACAAGCGGAAAAGCCTCCGCTATCTCAGCGGCATTACCCGCTACCGTGCTATCTTTCATCGTTATCTTCCTTTAAAAGATTGTTAATAATTTCAAGAGTTGCATCCAACCCCTGATACTGTCCGACAAGGCGTTGATAAGTCTCAAAGTTGGGCAAGTTTCCTTGCGCCAACGATTCCTTTATCCTTGCCTGTTCCGCTTTTACAGCAGAAATAATGTCGGATACTGACTTCATGCGTTAGATTTCTCCACGCCTTTCTTGCTACTAAAGTCGCCATGGTCGCTGTTAGCCTCTGGCATTGTCGCTTTTGATTGCTCTTTTATTTCACATCCAGTAATCCATGCGCCAGCCGCCATGCGGGTTTTTTGACGCACTTGCTCAGATTGCAGTTCTTTAACTTCTTTATCCATCATCATTCTCCTAAGTTACTTTGGGTGGTTTGGTTCAATTTAATTGCAGTTTCTTCCTGCTCCTTACGCAGTCTGACACCATCTACAGTCAGTTCCGCAGTTTTCATACGCTCAGTTGTGAGGTTATCTTCAGCATTCATGGCTATACGAGCCTGTAAATCCTTGTCCTCACGAGCAGCCTTGGCTTGCATCTCAGCCTGTTTAAGTTGGTTAGATGCTTGGTCTTGAGCCGCTCTGCGTTGAGTCTCAGCCATAGATGCCTGTAGAACTGCCTGTGCCTCACCATCCATTGGAGGTGCGGGTGGTTTGAACTGTTGCATAAACTGACCGAGTTGTTGCAGAGCAGGCATGACCCCAGAAAATACCTCTTGGGAATCCATCTTTACATGGTCTGAGGCTATAGCAATTGCCCTATCAATCTCTTTGACCAACTTGTTGTTATCATAATTGTCAATCCTAACCCCTGTGTCACCACCAGCATAAGTCTGCATTTGGTTGGTATACCAGAGCATCATGTGTTGTTTAATATGCTCTAAAGCCTGTGGAATGTATTTAGGGGCAACTAAATTGTTCATGCCTAGGTTAGGGTCTAGGGCAAATGATAAGTGAGCCTGTATGTGTGCCAAGTGGTCTTGGCGAGGATATGCAAAGGCTGGTCTGCCCAAAGCCATGGCTGAATTCTCTTGAGCAGCATTCATCTCCGCGGGTTTAGAGGCATTTGGTATCAACTCATTAGAGTTAGGTATCTTTAACTGTTTAAGCATCCGAGCCACTACCGCCCTTTGGTCAAAAATAGCGGGGAATTGTGTAGATAACTGCAATACCGCTTGCATCTGGGCCACTCTTTGCGTTTCCGAAAAGATATGGGGGTCAGAAACAGGGATGATGTCACTATTGCGTTTGAAGTCTTCCCGCTTGATTGGTAGTTCAGCCACCACATCACCACGCTTTTGCTCATCCAAATACCATCGATTCAGACGACCAATTATCCCAAGCACACGGCGTTGGGACTCATGCAAGCGTGCATGGATAGATGAGAATACTGCCGCTCCTTGCTCTATTAGAGCCTGAGTTGTGCCTACTGGGGTGTTCTGACCTACATCAGCAATCTTTTCTTCTGCTGTGGTTACTACCCCTTTGGCGGCATTAGTTAACCATCCCAAGAGTTCAAACAGAACTTGACTTGGGGGGTTAAATGGCATTGGCATAGCAATCTTACGGATGTCATCTACACCCGGCGCGCTCTCAACTTCAGTAACCTGCGTGACCTCAATTTGTTGACTTGCACCTGAAATTCGCGCGCCTTTAAGTTTGAGCATCGTCGCTGAATTGTTAATGTGTGCCGTATCGAGCAAGGCACGAAGAGCGCCCGTAAGCGCAGCAGAAAGACCTCCAATGAGTTGCGGAAGACCGATAGCATATGCACCCCTCCATGGGATAAATTTGAATTCAATGAGCCAATCTAACTTTGTTAAGGTAATGTCACCCTCTTCCCAGTTACGATATAACCCCAAGACTTTTTGCTCTAACTCATCAATCATTAAGATGTAAGGAGCGGATTCACCATCTGTACGGGTGTCATCATCTAGGTTTAACCATGTGTAGATGTGGTAGACCTTACGCATTCCATCTTCATTGTCCTGATATTTCTTGCCCTCAATCTTCTCATTGGCTTTCTCAGAATGAGTCTGCTCTGGCTCAGAGTGGGCGCGGACAAAATTAGTATCTCGGTATAAACCCCTTTGAACGCGTTGATCCAACTCCCAAGCAGAGATGGTTTGCACCTCAGTAACCCTTTGAGCAGTATAAAAATTTACCGCTGAATAGGGGAGCAAGATGTTGTCAATGGGGACGAACTCAGAGCAAGGTCTGCGCTTTGTTTCGTCATACCAGATTTTCATAAACTGAGAGCCACCCAACGGCAACTGGGTCAACAATTGCTCTTGCTCATCCCTAAACTCTTCAATCTGCTCAGTCAACTGCCAGTTTATGTAGTCGCGTTTACGCTCTGCGACCTCAGTCTTCTCATCAGTTACTTCGCCAATAATCTTTGTGCGGGTTGGGCCATCTGGTGGGAATAGTTCCCTAATGGCTCTTGAGGCAAAGTCTACACAAGCCTCTGCCATTACAGGGTGAACTACTTTGGATGCACCAAAGAACATAGCCCCTCCGGGCGCGTCATCACCCATGCCAGTGCGTTTTAAGCCCTCTTCTTGTTGCTTGTCCCGCTTTTCACGGGACTCTTTGTCATTCTCAATGAGGTCAATGTAGCGGTTGGCAATCTTCTCAATGTCATAGAGGTTTAGAGTCTCAGCCAAGTTGGCATAGAAATCTTCATCTTCATTGGGGCCTTTAAAGCCCTCCATTTGGACTACGGCAGAACCATCAGGCAATTCTTCTACTTCTGAATCCTCTAAGTCAATATCAATGTCAATCCCCTCTTCTGGGATTTCTTTGATTCCATCAAGGAATCGGTTGAATTCTGGGTCTATCGGCATTTCAGTAGCCATATCTATTTCCTTTTAATCCAAGTGTCTGGTGTCATGTGGTGCTTTGTAACAAATTCATCATGCAATTTTTTTGATGCAGTTTTATGTTTTTTTGATATCTCAGTCATAAGTTTGTCAATAGACTTGTAGTCGGTTTTTAGCAATTTAGGTAATTTAGACTCTAGGCTTTGCACCGCACCACCTATGGCTTTATTGATGTCTGGGTCATTGATGTCATATGTTCCACGATTGCCTATGGCTGACTTAACTTGTGATGGGTCATATAACCCAATGTTTTTTATACCTTCTTCATTAACATAAAAACTATCATGCCCTAATTTTTTTATGGCATCTTGAACAACTGGATTCTCAATTAATCCCCAATTACCTGTTTGATTTCCAAATCTTGCCATTTTTAAATAATAATCAAATTCGTTTTTTATTTTTTCAGCCTCATCAGGGTCTGATTTAGAAATTTGTTGTATTACTTTTTCAATTTGATTGATGTCATCATAATCAAATGGATTAGTTGCATTAATATGTAATGGATATAAAGTCTGATTCTTCTCAGCCGCAATTGTGGGACTCTTACTTCCAACAGGAAAACTTTCAGCAAAGTCCAAATTTGGCGAAACAAAGATTGGGTCGCCTTCTTTTTGAAAATGTGGTGTTGCACCACGGTACATTTTTTCTTTAACTTTACTTTTCTCTAAAAACTTTTGAAGGTTAGCCTCACGTTCTGCTTGGGGCAATACCTTTTGCAGCCCTTTCATGCTTTTAGCAGCACCCTTGAGCAATCCTCCCACGCCCATCTTTAGGCTAAATTTAGGGGCAGATATTGCCCCACCTTTTTTCTCCTCAAGGGGAGGGAAGATTGAGCCACTATAAGCACCCGGCTCAGTAGTGCCTTGCATTGCACCACGGATCATGTTGGCTTGCTTTTGCAAATCACCGGGAAATTCCAACTCAGCCAACTCTCTGATGGTCATCAAGTCATTGCGGCCAAGGGTGTTCTTAGACTCAGGGTCTGGCTTGAGTCGGTACTTGGAATACTCATTGAGCAATTCTTCATTGACTTGTTTGTGATAAGCATCAATATCTGCTTGAGTCACATAGCGGGTGTCAGGATTGGTTCTGCTATAACGCTTGGCATCCGCATAGTTGGGGAATGCTTGATCAAGAGTCTTCAAGCCTGTATTTCTCAAGTCACCAATCTCATCCCACTCACTAGACCTTACAAAGTCTTGCACATAGGGCAAATACTCAGGATTTGGGGAGCGGTTTTGTTTACCCTTAATTTGATGGATGGTAGGTTTTGAGCGCTCTGCAGGTATATATGGTATGCCAGCATCATCCAAAATTTTACTGATTGATTTAACATAAGCAGCAGGACTATCAGATAGTTCATTGAAAGAACTTACCATCTGACCTACAGTATCATGCAAAGATTCTTCATCAGATTTATTAGTCAATGGCATATCACTATCAAATAATTTTTTGTTTTTTTGATACCATGCTGGCGCATCATAGCCAGAGCCAACCTCAATAGTAGTATGTGGCTTACCCTCAGGGTCTACTAAAGAATAAACCTTGGCATCACCCCTTTTAATAGCCTCATAACCACCTAAACCATAATCAGGGCTACCAGCATTACCTGACTCAAATGACCATTCAGGATGTCCTTTTGGCGGCTCATATCCTCGAACAGAATGACCCATGGCATCTGACTCAGCCGTAAACTGACCGGGCTTATCTAACTGAACCCATTTATAACCCTCCGGGTATTCTTTAAAAACAGTTAATCCTTCAGCCCTTTTTGCTTTAGCCTCTTCTGCTTTTTTAGCAAGTTCTTGGTTGTATTGATGGGTGCGCTCAACCGCTTGTTTCATTGACACTTTGTTAAGTTGGTCTGGACGGATGCGGCCAGTCGCCAAGTCTTCTTTCAAAACATCAAGAATATGGTCAAAGCCAAGAGAAGAGCCATAATCTTCATAAGAACCATGAGGAGGAATGCCATAAATTGGAGTGTCACCCGGTGCATTAGCCATCCAAGGATTGTCTTTTAGTCTCTTCTCAGTCTTGTAATCTTTGAGCAACTTTGAATTTCCACCAATTAAATCATCAGTTGCAGTTTCCCAAAATGTACCCATTCTAGTTGTAGACATTTGGTTTTCTGGCATTCCAAACTTTGCGCGGGCTTTCCTTGCATCTGCCGCTTGTTGATAACTCCAATTGAGGGCATCACGCATTGCACCCTCACCAGCAAACTGGGAAATGCCTTGGTCAGCCAAGAGTCGGACAGGGTCTTTTTCAGTCCCCATTTGTTTCTTGACATAGTTGGTTAGGTTAGAGTCAACCCATGTATCGATGGCATAGGTGTTCTCTGCTTGCTTACGCAAATTGGCATAAGCCTGCTCAGTCTCAGGATTCCATTGACCCGCCTCTTTCATGCGCTCAATTACAGTATCCATCTTGTTGATAGTGTCTTCATAAACTTTTTTGGGATTACCACGAACGCTTGCCATATGGCGAGGGGAGTTGCTATCTTTTAAGTTCTGCCCAAAATTAGTAATAGATTTATCTTTCCAATTACCACCCTCTGGCTTGATGATGTTCATCACAGGAGGGTTAGTCAGAGACTTAGGAATGCCGGGTACAAGGGGTTGACCCATGGCAATCTTCTGCCCTGCGGTCTCACCGAGTTCTTTGCCCACAGTCTTTATTCCCTTGGCTACAGTTGACCCAGCCTTGGGCGCGACTATCTGGGAGACGCCATACATACCCAACTTAGAGGCTACATCCTCAGAGTGTTGAGCCTCCTTGCCCGCTCCCAAATCCTTGAGGGATGGTATCTTCTTTAGCACGCGCTCAGAAGTTGGCAGAGCCGCCTCTTCTTCTACTAAGTTAGGCTTACCTGCAAGTTCACCTGCATAATTAATGCCCATGCGACCCAATTCCTCAATGTCACCGGGTGCGCCAGCAATTCCCGCGGCAGTTCCTCTTGCTGCACCATAGAGCATGGGGCCAAGACCTTGAGTAAACGGCTCATAGAATGGGCGGTCTTTACTTGTCTTTGTGCCACCACCACGACCGAACTTAGGCAAACGAAACCGAGTCGGTTGCGAGTCGGTTGCACCACCTTCTGCAAATGAGCGTTGCCATTGAGCGCCAAACATAGGCTTGCCCTCTTTGGGCTTCATCATGTTCACATTTAAGCGACCACCACCCAAGGGCGCATTGTACCCAAGGGAATTACCAGTCACCTTATGCTGACCATCCATGTGTGTGCCATGCATCCCAGCGCTAAGTCTGCCCTCACCAACAGGGACAGAGCCAACCAAGTTGGTCTGATACAGATTGGCGGGAATGAACTTGTCCAAAGGCTTGACCACACCCGCATTGATGCCCACATCCCCAATGTTGTTGGAGTAGTTAGCCATCAGAGCCTCCATTTGGCGGCGCTCTCGGTCTTTCTCGATGGCAGTAAGGTTGACACCCGCACTCAGTCTGCCCGCATCTTTGAGGTCAGCATTAGCCATCAGCCCAGCATTGGAGATGTCTGCTCCATTCATGTGCTGCTTGTTGACAAAGGGGTTGAACTTGATTGGGGAGTCATCCACATCGCCGCCATCAGCAAAGTGCTTGCCCTTGAATGCGAATGAGGGCATGGATGGGGTTGTCGGATTGGGATTCTTCTTAGTCTTGTAGTCCCTACCCTTAAAGGTCTGTGAGGCTACATCAGTAGGCTGACCCTTAATCATGCCAGCCATCAAAGCCATTAACTTGCGGATGGATTCCTTATCATCCTCATTCTTAATCCCTCTGAGTCTTTTCTCAAAGTTGGACATATGTATCTCACCGCCAGACTTTTGCCCGGTGTATTTCTTAATCAACTCGCGGTACTTGGCAACTTCATCAAGCCACTGGTCATCCACCAACTGATGGGGGAAGACCTTTTGGATAGTCCCAGTAAAGTCTTGGGGGCGCTGAGTTGAGGCAATGTGCTGTGCTGCATCAGGATAGGATAGGGTGAATGGGGTCAAGACCTCTTGGTGACCTAAAGCCTTGCCACGAATCCCTTTCTCATAGGTATTGTGACCCGCGGTGTCGGTCAACTTTGCACCCGGAACCATCTCCCCGGCTGATAAGCCAGTCAGATTGACCTCCATGTTGCGCAACTGTGGCTCAGTAATAGCCCATTGGATGTCCAAGCCATTAGGCAATCCCAAGGGTTGAGTCACCTTAGGTATCTTCATTCGGTTGTTGAACCACTTCCTCATTTCAGGGTCAGCCCTCATTGCCTCCATGGCTGCATCTCGATCAGCAATGCCGGGCCAATTAGAAAAAGAAATCTGCTCCGTTACCCCTGTCTTTGGGTTTGTCTTTGGATAACCTTGAGCAATCAAAGCATCAAAGGTCTGCATATCTTTAGGCTTAATCTTGGTGAAGTCCATCGCCCTTAGGTTGGCATCAGCAAAGTGCATGGCAAAGTTATTGGAGATTGGCCCCATAGCCATGTGCTGCCCAACCACTCGCTCTGGCTCATAGAACTCAGCCACATCCGTAAACTTGTTCTGAGCCTGTTGTGCCGGCCCCTCATTGGATGCCCAGAAGAGAGGGTTCTTGCCACGCGTCTTGCCCAAGCCATATCTTGCCCCACCCTCTTGGATGGATTCAATCCCCTCAATATCCCCAACTCGCTTCAAGACTGAGTCAGAGATGGTCTGGTCACCCGGGATAGCCACATTGACATCACCCTTGCGGGCTTGGTACACATTGGACTGCCTTGCTTTACCTGTCGGCACAACCTCATAGTCCAATCCCTTGACGCGCTCATTCTCAAGACGCGAGCGCCCAGCCAAGTTCTTGGTATCCCCTGCCTTGCCAGACTCCACGTGTTCACCTAGCATCTGCTTAGACACGCGAGTAGCCAAAGCATCTATCTCTGCCTTGGTCTTAGGGGTAGCACGAGCCAAACGCATGGGCAAAGCCCGGTCCGCTTCATTTGCTGCCTTGGCCGTCTTAGCCAGAATATTAAGTGCGCCCATGTTTTACACCGCGTAAGGGTTGACCCGTTTGGGTTTTAAATCTAAATAATCATCATCATCATCATAACGAGGCTCTGGGTTTATGTCTAGGAACCCCATATCTTTAAGCAAGCGAATAGCCTGAGTTGCGCTATCCACATAGTCATCATGGGTGGAATCAGGGAATGAGCATATCTGGCTCAAAAACCCCTCGCACCAGTCTTTGACATAGCCCTTGCGCACTGAGGACTCTGGCAGCCAGACGCGACCAGTCGTAAAGATGGAGGCGGTAATCTGGAGCCGGGTCATCTTATCGGCATTGCCGGGATTCCATGCCCTTACAGGCAGATGCATTGCCCTCAACTCTTGCACTAAAGACAGACCAGATGCCTTTGCCTCCACGAGGATTAAGTCAGGGCGCTTGGCATCCCTCCCCTCACCATAAGAGACACGCCACTCTTCAATGACCTTAGGCTTGAGGTTAGGGAAAGTCAGATGTTCTGCCCAGCAGTCAATCAGCAGCACAGACATGGGGCCATCCATAGGCTTGAACACGCCCCAAGTAGTCATAGCCGTAGGATCGTTGTATTCCTTATCCGTATAGGCGCAGTCATAGGACTGCACAATGTATTCAAACTTAGGGAATGGTCGGTCAGCAGGCCACATCTGGAACATATCCCGGCTGACAACCTTACCATCCTCAAGGTCAACTATCTCACCCATGACCTCTTGCTGATAGAGTTTGCTGCCCTTGTACTGCTCTAATTGCTTGCTGAAGTTGGGTGCAAGGTTAGCCTTATTCTCATAGGTACTGGCTCGGTCAATGACCACATCACCACCCTCTCTGCCCACCAGATCAAGGATCAAGTCCTTAGGCTTGGGCGTAGTAGTCACAATCACTCGAGGCTGAGTGCCTAAGCGCAGACCCATCATCATCATGTCCCATGCCTCCCCAGGCCCCAGATACTGGAATGCAGCCAACTCATCTGCCCAGCACCAATGAAACTGCGGCCCCCTTAGCCGTTCATAGGAATCACCAGAAATGCCGCGAATGATAGAGCCATTGCTCAGTTTGATCTGGTGATCCTGTTTGTTATAGTCGGTCACCAACTCTTGAGGAATGCAAGCAAGTAAGCCTGACTGCCCCTCAAAACAAGTGAACTTGATGTCATTACTGGTTGGAGCCAGTACAAGCCCTCGAGTACCGGGGTTTGTCCAACACCACCACCAAAGCGCCTCTGCTGCCGAGCGCGTCTTCCCCGCGCCCCTACCCGCGAGCATCATCCAGACAGTGTAGTCATATTCCAATGGCGGGGGTATCTGGTACTTATGGGCGCTTGCTATCCATTTTGCATGGGCTATTTGGGCAATCCGGTCATGCTCTGCCTGCGCGTCAAACTCTGCCGCGACCGCTGGGTCTTCAAGCAACTCAGCCAGCACGCTTAGTCATCTCCATGTTCTTAATAATCTCGAGGAACTTATTCGCCCCAGTATCCTCAGTCTTGATGGCTGCACCTCCCTCAACCCCCTCAATGGCCACCCTATCCCCATACTTGGTGGGATGGAACTTTGCCAGCAACTTCAATCGGGTCTCAACCTGTAGGCGGCGAGCATTAACATCGTCCGACCTAATCACCGACCGCAATATTGCCTTAGTCTTGGGGTCTTCCGTTTCCGTGATCCGTTCCGTTATTGTCTGATTGTCCGCAATGTGCAAACACTCTTCAGCAATTGCGTCGTAACCAATATCTCTGGCTCGCGCGATGGATGCGGAAAGATCAGGATTGCGACCCATCCAATCGTAAACAGTCCTCCATGCAGGGAAGCCTTCGTTCTCTCTACATATCTGTCTAAGTGGTATTCCCTCACTTAGTTGTTCACATATGATTCTTGCTATCTTAGGGTCATAGTTAGATGGTCTGCCTATTTTAGGCTTTGTTTTGGGCTTGGGGGATTTTTTGGGGGCAACTGCACCCTGAGCCTTGGCGGCCCCTATAGGTTTCTTAACAGTCTTATTAGTTTCAGGCATTACCCTTAGTCCCCATGAATAGTGAATGATTGCAGAAATCAATTCGCTTACAGTTCGCTATAAGGTGTTGGTGTCCTGCCTTGAACTTTATCGCAGGTTGCCAGTCTCAGGCTTTCGCCACACCAACACGGCTGAAGACTGAGTATCCCCCTATTTTATGAGAGGCAATCTTCATGCGTGTTGGAATCTTGATTTTACTACAGATGAAAAGAAAAGAAAAGTCCTAGTCTTTCCTAGGAGTCAGAGGCTTATAGGTGTCCTCATTCACCATGGGTAACCGAATCGGTTTTGATTCGCTATCAGTTCAATATTGATTCGCTTTTTAGATAAAACAAAGAGTAACCATAAATGCCATAAAAAGAAAGCCTATGATGCATTTTTGCCACAATGGCTCTGCATGGTAATACTCATACTGACTTGGTAAGTCCCTCATCATGTCATCTATCTCATGTCGGTTCATATCCAATCCTTTAAATTTTTAGGTACTTCAATAGGGGGTTGCATCAGAACTGCTCTTGGCTTTGGGGGAGGCTTGCCCCCCTCCTTGACCACATAAACCCACATGACCACAAGCCAAAATAAAAAAAGGAAAAATGCTGCCCATCTCATGTCATCTCCTTGAGGTATCTTCTTGCAGTCTTCTTATCTGCAATAGACATTGGCAAGCCATCCTGTAACCTCTGAGCCAACATCTTCTCATAGGCATAAGGCTCTCTCTGAGCCAAGGATGGGTCTCCAAAGGCTCTTGCCCTCTCTTCAGGGGTGAGGGTTATCCTAGGCAAGCCTAGAACTTCCCTCATGGCTATTTCAGCCTTGAGTTCCTCTATGGTTCTCATACTTCCTCTACAGTAATCCTGTACTGCTTACCATTCCTATCCTCAACCATGATGGTCTTCTTGGTAGAGGCAAACGAACCACTAGGGTCGGTGTCATACTGAGTTCTGCCAACACTTGAGAGCATCCTCTCAGTATCATTAGACTTGAGGTTACTTTGGATTAAGTGAGCAATGTAGTCACAATAAGCCATCCTTACCTTAGGAACTGCATCAAAGAACTGCTTAACGATAGTGTCCATAGTTTCAAAATGTGTCATGGTATTTTCCTTAGTTGTTGAAGTATTCAGAAATTTCATTTTCAATACGGCTTATGTCAGCCTTAGACAATTTGCGTTCTAGCCATGGTGCATAACGACCACGACGGTCACATACAACCCATTCACTGTTGCCATAGTAGTCAACATCAGAGTCACACCATGGGTTGCCATTGCCATCCTGATAATCCTCTACACCAATGATGCAAGGGATGTTTGCCACTCTTGATTCTATTTTTGCTATGTATGACATTGTGTTTCCTTTCGCTTTTATTTACCTAAATGCATTATTGCAATTAGTGAGATTAGTATAACATCAAATTAAACAATGCAACAAATATTTATTGATGTGGCTTGCCCTCCATCTTGAGGTGAGCCAACAACTCATGCAAGGCAAACTCCTTAGTAGGGTAAGCCTTGATGAAGTTCTCAACCTCATGCAGTACATACTCATAACCACTATTGAATCCCTTGATGTACTCTGACATGGTGGTTTCAGACATGAGCCTCTTCCTCCTCTTGTTGTCTAACTAAACTCTGCATCAATCTTTCTGTCAATGGTTTTGCCAATATCTGATCAAGGTGCTTGAAGTCACCCTTGACTGTTGAGTAGTGATACACCCTATCAAGGTAGTCATCACCCTTTAGTTGGTGTCCATGTTGCCATAGACCATGCAAGTAATCTAAAACCTCAAAATAACAATTGTAGGTAACTGAACCAACATAATTACCATCTTTATCTAAAACAGTTGTATGTTTTGAAAAGTAATTGCTTGGCTCTTTGATGTAGCCCCCTTGGGCAATGGCTTGGATAGCCTCTTTGAGTCTGATGGTTGCCATGGTTATGCTCCTTAGATTAATTGGTATTGGTTAGGGAATTTGGAATCTAGGTACTGCTTTGCTTTGTCAATATCAAGCACATTCAGAGTTCTGAATACACCATTGCCATCAGTAAGCAACTTGAAAGTTGTACCTTTCTTTTTGGCTTTGGCTAACTTCTTATCCATCTCAAACTGATTGACAATTTCATCAATCCAAATACCCATTGTCATGGTATATTCTTTCTCCCCATCAAAGCCTTTCCACTTAGGCAAAGACCTTACATAGTTGTGCAAGAGAGCATAGTTTGGGGTTGCTTTGAATACTGACTTGTCATCCCATGTAGAGATGCAATCAACCTTGGGTTCATTGATGTCAAAGCAATCTACTTGTACATCACCCCCATTACCATCATTGTGTACAAAGGCAAACTTTTTACCATCAAGATGCAAAGTGAATTGATAACCACCTCCATCATAAGTTGCCCAAGTCTTAAAACCTTTAATTGTAAAATTTGAATTGTTCATGTTATGTTTTCCTTTAAGTTAGCCCCCGAAAGGGCTATTGTTAGTTAATAATTTGAAATCCACATTTAAATTCAGGATGTGCAAGCAAATTGTGCTTTTTTGCAATTTGTACTAATTGATATTTAGTTTCCATCGATTTTGCAGACCGTATTAAAGATGCTAAAGAAGATGCACCTATATTCATTAACCCATTGTTAATATAAACTTTTGCTATTGCTAATTTTTTAGTTTCATTCTTTGTCATTTTTATTTTCCTTTTAAAGTTAGCCCCCCTTGGGGGGCATTGGGTTTATTTAGATGTAACCTTAACTGAATAAACTGCTGATGCTTTGGTGTACTGAGCAAGTTGCTCAGATGTGATACCAAGGTCAGCACATAATTTTTTGTAGTCAACAACACTTCTGTTGGACTCAATGTATGTAGCCTTGAATAAAGCACCCTCAATAACCTTTTCACCACCTAGGGAGGCTTGGTCTTTGATGGAATCTTTAATCATGTCTGCTTGCTTTGTGAGGTCTGCAATCTGAGCCAAGAGTTGACCCAATGTGTCGATAGAGACTGCTGAGATGTTTAGTGGTGCATTCATTTGTTGACTCGCTTTCTTTAAAGTTACCCAACTAAATTTGTGTTGGTATAGATAATGTAACTTCAAATTAAACAATGCACAAGTCTTTTTTGCAAAAAAGTTGAAAATAATTAAAAAAAAGTCTAAAACTAGGGAAAACCCCTAGAAAAAAGCCTTTCTAAAGTAACATTAAGGGCATCCAACTCACCCATTTTCTTAATTTTCCACATTCTTTTTTGCCCATGCCATCCATTAAATAACCCTTGATGGCAGTCTTTACATAGGGCTACACAGGTATATTGCAGTCCTTGTTCTATATGGTGAGCATCAGAGGGGCCTGGCACATCACAGACAGAGCAAGGCAACTCTTTCACTCTACCCAAATGCTGCCTCTCTATTTTATTTAATTGGTTATTCATTGTTTATCATTTACCCCTTGAGCCTTACTTAGTATGGCTCTAGCAAACAACACATAAGCCTCTTCCATTGTGGCCCCATCTATTACTAGCATAGTCCTAGCAGTGTCTAGGATTTCTTCATCGGTTAACTCACGTTGTTGCTTAACCATTGTGCAAACTAATCGCCACTCCTCAAGCGTAGGCAATATATCAGGGTTCATAATAATTTCTTTATCCCTTTTAAATATGTTAATTGGAAACGAATTGTTAAAGTCTTTTACCCCTTGCCACCATTCATCTGAGTACCTTTTCAAAGAACATCCTCCTTTTTATATTTTCGTTTAATAATATAAGCCAACTTTCTTAATGCTAACCGTTCTATTTGTTCTACTTTGTATCGTGGAAGTTCAAGTATGTAAGCAACTTCCTCTTGAGTAAAATGATTATCAGATTTATATTCTTTTGGCCTCACCTTTCACTCCTTTCTTTTTTTGCCTTTTCACATAATTTAATAAATTCTTTGGGTGCATCTGGATGCCAACCGCCAATGAGTAAATCACAGTTCATTTTGTAAACCTCCTCTTTGCGGCTGACTTCAGACAAATAAATAATAAACCCACAGAATACAATCCACATTGCTATACACCAAAGCATTTGTTGTTTCATAAATTATTTTCTCCCCATTACATTGTTTTCATAATCAGCAATCCGCTGACCAATCCATCTCATTACAGGTACTGCCATAGAATTACCCAATGCTTTATACCTTGGGCCATCTGGGCAATTAGTCTTGATGTTGGTGTAATTATCAGGAAAGCCCTGAAGACGTTCACATTCCACTGGCGTGAGTCTTCTGACAGCCATTGAGGCTTGGTACACAGCATTGACTTGCTGAGTAACCTCTGAGGCTTGCGGAGACCTTGAGGGGTTGTTAGTGGTCAAGGCGGGTGCAATAACAGTCCCTATGGACTCATTAGCACCTCCTACGGGACTTTTAATGGTTTGATTCACATCCGACAGGGTTTGGTTGTAAGTGTCAAACGCAACCCCCATCATGCCCCCAGAGTTGCCCCCTACCCTTAGAGTTGGGGATAAATCCTCAGTTGCATCTCTCCCATCATCAATAGCACTAAAGGCAACTGGTTGCAAGATGCCAATGCCACCCTGTCCCTTGGCGGGGTTGGGCTGAGTGGTGTCCAAGGTCTTGGAGAGGTCAACCTCACGGCAACCACTATCAGGGTTGCTTGACTTCATGGAGTTGCTCTCAGCACTATCAAAGGAAAAAGCCTTGGGATGAATAACCCCAACACCCCCTTGATGCATGGCGGGGTTGCTGCCTGATGCATCTAAAGTTTTAGCGGTATCTGCTTGGGTGACATGAATGTCATCTTTCAACTCTCCCTTGCCGGGAGCAAAGTTATATGCTTTGGGAGCAAGGGCTACGGCATGACCATGAGACTTAGTAAGGGTTGGGGATGGCTCACCCTCATTGAATAGTCCTAAAGGCCAATCATCCCTACCATTTTCGCGCCCTAAAGCATTCTGAGTGCTAATAGGGTAGCAGTCAATTCCTACCACAGGAATATGCCCACCACCAGTACCCATCGCACTTGTCAGAGTAGGAGATAAATTTTCACCAACTGCTGCATTAGGATGTTCTCCTCCAAGTATGACCACTTGCTGATCTTGTAGAGTTGAAATAGTAAAGGCTAAATCATCACTACCAAGATAACCTTTACCACCACCTTCGCAACCTCCACGCACTTTAAATGTGTGTGCAACCATGTGTCGATCAACTGTGGTTAAAGTATTCATTGGTTCGCCATCTTCACCAATGCCCAACCCATTACCTTTTCCATCATTATTTCTATTTTTTCCTCCGCCTTCATACTGTAATGCTTGAGGATGAATTGGGTACGCAACTGCATAAGCAACACCATGTATATCTGTGCTATTTAATGTAAAAGATATGTTTTCATTCCAACCCATTCCTCGAGAATTTTGAGAAGTTGCACCGCCTCCTTGCAAGGTATATGCTTTCATGCCTACAAATGGAACATTACCACCACCACTACCCCATGTTGATGTTACTGTTTGGCAAACTTCTCCCATTTCCTTTACACGACTATCAGAGGCATGATTTTCATAGACTATTGGGATGACCTTAGAGTGATCATAGTTATCAACTCCCTTGTAATCCCTAGCCATCAAAGGCCCAGTTATTCCTCGTCCATCTCCTGAAGCATCAACTCGTTGGGCAAGAAAGGTTTCACTTCCTCCTCCAAGGACTCCTCCGCTTGCTTTGAGAGTTCCTCCGACGTCTGCTGCGCGGTATTGAGCAAGGCTGCTTTCAAAGAAGGCGGCAGTTCTTTCCCTCTTTTGTCGGCTCGGCGGAGGATTCCTCTGCAGGCTGTCGCGCTCAAAAAGTACCGCCGCGGCAGGTCGCCAGTCTCCAAGGTGTCCAATAACGAACACGCGACGCCTTCTTTGGGCCACTCCGAAGTATTGAGCGTCAAGAACTCTGTATGCGAACCCATACCCGAGTTCCCCCAGCCCTCCAAGGAAGGTTCCAAAATCTTTTCCGTCGTTAGATGACAAGACTCCGGGGACGTTCTCCCAAACCAACCACTTGGGGCGAAATCTGTTAGCAATTGCAAGATAGGTGAGCATGAGGTTCCCACGAGGGTCATCCAATCCTTTTCTGAGTCCAGCGACACTGAACGACTGGCATGGAGTTCCTCCGACGAAAACATTGACATTTGTTCCAATTTCCCACTCCTTAAATTTAGTCATATCCCCAAAGTTTGGTACATGGGGGTAATGGTGTTTCAAAACTTCTGATGGAAATTTCTCAATTTCTGAAAATCCAACAGGATTCCAACCTAGGTCATGCCAAGCACAAGTTGCTGCCTCTATGCCAGAGCATACGGATAAGTAATTCATAGTGTTGCTTTCCCTTCTGCTCTGTTATTGGCTTGCTCAGTTCTCCAAATCTCAACTCTGGCTTGCGCCCCAATCAAGTCCCAACGCAACTTCTCTTCAACTTCAATAGCCTCTTTAAGACCCTTTAGCAACTGCACATATTCTTCATGGGCATAAGCCTCGCGTTCCTGTGCGCCAATAGCATTCTCCATTGACCTCTTCATTAGTATTGCCTTGAGTGACTTGCGATACTCCTCAAGGTAACACCTCTCTGCTTTAGCCTTGGCAAACTTCTTACCATTAAGCAATATGTAATCAACTGCATCATGTGGGTTTCTGTTTTCCATAATTAATCCTTTGATGGTTTACGGCACATCCAATAAAACCAGATGCATACTAAAGAAAATGCCCATCCAACAAAACCAGATATGGCAAAAAATAAGACTAAGATATTTAAAAAAGTATCCATTAATCTCTCCTTAAAGTAAACCAATTGAAGTTAGTGGCCATCACATCGTCATAGTTAAACTTGCGACCAAAGCACTGTCTAAATGTAGTCATCTTGTCACCCCACCCAAAGAATCTATCATCATATACAAAAGCCTTGACTGGTACACTTAAACTTCCAAAAATAAAGGCTCTGCCTTTCTCAGTCACACGCCATAGCCCACTTGTCTTGGTAACTATCCCTGTGACTTTTTTATCTTGGGGCCTGGCTTTTGGTGCAGGTTCTACAAACCCCCAAAACTTCATGGTCGCATAGTTCTTCCCACGAACTGCCCAACGTGGTGCCCTAGCACCCATATCTATGTATCCAGCATGGTCAGTATTTGCCACAGTCATCCACTTGAGAGTTGCTGCCATCGTCTCATTGAGGTTGTAGTTATTAATCTTTCCCCATTTATCGCAACACGGGCAATGACCACCATCACCCTCTATGGTCTTTGTCCAGTTGCGTTTTAACTCTGCAAGGAAATCTCTTTCCCCATCAAAAAAATCTAATTGTTCATTCGCTAACATATTTTTCCCTCGCTTTCATCATTTCATATGCATATTCATAAGCAGTCAATGCTGCCGATTCTGTATCCTCACCTCTAAATGCATTGATTACTGCTGGCAATGCAAGTGCTGCAAAGATGTCAATTAGTTTTGGCTCTTCAATCATTCAGCCCCCTCTATAGTTACTTTGACATAACCACCAATTTCTTCAGCCCAATAAATCCTCAAGTCAACTATCAAGCAGTCATCCTCCATTACACCTGCATGGGTGAGTGAATCAAGAATTGCTTTAAGCAAATTATCGAGGTCACGACGCCTGCGGTCTGGTCTAAATGCCTCAATGGTTACTTGCAATGCATAATCAAAATGCTTTGCACCCCTTTGAATTAGAACCTGACTAGCAACTGCTTGGCGATATTCGCGCCCCTTAGCACTAATGAGGACTCGACCATTAACATTGCGCCAATATGTATTGACTGTTGGTGGCCAAGGTAGTTTTAATTCAATCATTTTGTTCCCTATCTTTTTTGTGTTTATCTCGCTCAATTAACTCTTTGGCTTGCCGCTCTAATGCATTCACTTGTTCAGCAATCCTGTCCAAGTCATACTGAGTAATTCTTTTTCCATCTTTTCTTTCTTGTTTTGCTTTCACAAGAAATTCTTTAAATGCCTCAATCATCTCCAGTCACCATCCTCTCCACGATTGCCTTTAGCCCATTGATTCCGAATATCTTTTTCCAAAATTGATCCGGGATGTAATTCATTCCAACCTTTGAAACGCTTACCAGTTCTGTCAATTCCACCGTTGAGCCATACGTGTGCCTGTTGACGATCTTGTATGCGCATCTTGATGATTCCCCGAACGAGACAACGATGGCGGTGTTCATCATCCCCCTCTCCCTCACTCCATGTTCGTCTTGCTGAAATAAAGTCACTCAAAATTCCCCCTTATCATCAAAAGCCATAGGTACTGCATCATGTGAATCAATAAACTGCTGACTGTCTTTGTTGTACCAAAGGTTGTACCATTCCTCTGCCTCACCATTTCTCTGCTTGTGGCACATCAGCATGGCATCTGGGGTAAATTTGTCAGCAGAACCTTTTAAATGCATATCATGTTCTTTCTTTTTATTTCTCCATACCATTAACACGTTATCAACTTGGTCTGCAATTGCACCAGAACCTTTCACATCATTCTTGTTAGGCATAATTTCTTCACTAGCCAATTTACGAATGTGATGGATTAGATGGATGTGAATGTTGTGGTCACGTGCTAAAGCAGTCAACTCATCCACAAAGTATTTCTGTGCGTTGTAGTCATCCTCGCCCGGAACACACTTCATCAATGAATCAACAAAGAAATGCTGCACTCCTAACTCCATAGCACAGTACCTTGCAACTGCTATAACTTGCTGAGAAGTAACAGTGCCTTGTTGGTCATAGAGCCATAATTTGTCAGCAACAAAGACTCCAAGCCTTGCAAGTAACTTTTCAAGGTATCTATCCTTACCCGTAAATCTTGGGGCATCAATGTTTTCTCCCGCAAACTGTCTGAGCATCCGATACATAGTCCTTTTGGGTTTCATCTCAAAAGATGCTATACAAATCTTTTGCTTTTGCTTAATCAAGCCCATAGCAATTTGCCCTGTGATAAGGGACTTGCCACCACCATTTGACCCCGCATAAAGGGTAACCTCACCCTGTCTAAACTGAAATGTTGAATGAGTCTTAGACCATGGCATTGTTGTAAACTTCTCATGCACAGGATGATGGATTTCTTGCTTTAACTCATCAAGCCATATTTGAGCCTCTCTAATTTTTTGAGACACATCATTGGCTTTAAGGTACTTATCAAAGTCAACTTCATTTGGCTTGAGCAGTCTGACCTTTCTCATGTCATCCAACTCTTTAGCCCTCTCAACTACATTAGATGTTTGCATATCGCATCACCTCTTCAATTCGTTGTTGTGCAACCTTGAGCCGCTCCCTATCACCCTCTTGAATCTTTTTACCTTGGCTCATGTCATATGCACAGATTGACACAACTAAGCATTCAAAGGAAATAATTCTTAACAAGTCACTTGCATAGAATGCAGGTTTCATAGGTTTCATGCCCTGTTTCTCACCAACCCATTCCCTCTTGGGTGGAAACAAATCACCCATGTCCATACCGATAGAACCAATTACATCAACAGTTGAACACCCACCAAAACAATGTATCAAAACCCTACCATCTTCACCCTCTCTAACTGCTAGAGATGGGGACTTGTCTTCATGGGATGGACAACAAGCAGTCCATGAACCATTCCTACCCTTGACCTTTTGCAGTCTTGAGAGCAACTTCTCAACAGGTGTCATATGCCCCTCCTAATTGGAGTTAACTCCACATCATCTTCCCATCTTCTTTGGTTGATGTAAGTCAAAGGGGCGGGTTCAAAGCCTGTCAGCCATTGTTCTGATTTCTTTAAACTTGAAACGTGCCAAAAAATTTTGTCGGCTACCTCATCCAACTTGTTTCTAATCCATTTGGTCTCACAAGTTGACTTTGCAACCTTGCGTTTTGATGTTGGCCATAGTTGCCAAAACTCGTCGAATTTCGACGATGTAGTTATATTCTTCTTCTGTATCTGTATCTTCTTAGGGTTCGTATTCGTATCCGATTCGGTTACCGATTCGGTTTCGGTTGGTTTAAACTCTTTATTTACAATGCTTTTCGGTCTGCCACCCCTTTTGCCAATCTCTCTGTTAGTTGCAACTTGAGATTGATATTTTGCTATTTCAGCATCAGCACGATAGTTGTGATAACCATCTTCTTGCTTGTCAAAGAACTCTACCAAAACCGATTCGGTTTCCTCAATTTCCATACCAATCTTTCTTGCAACCAATTTCACATCATGTGCAATAGGCTTTTCACTCATGTAGTAAAGGTCTAGAAGTCTGCGATAGGCAAGGTCTTCAGCATCAGAAATATGTTTAGTGTGGGTGATGTAGTCACCAATGTGGAATTTGTACCAAATCATTTCAGTTCCCCAAAAATATCAGGTCTCAATGTTGTCCTCTTGACCAACCCCTTGGTATACCTCTCTATTGCCCCACTTAACTCAGGGCTAGGCATTTGCCTTCCACTTATCACTAGACTGAGCCATGTCTTGCTCACCCCTAGTTTTTTAGCCATGGCAATCTTTGCTCCCCGCGGCTTTGCTTCAAAAAATTCATTTAATGTCATTGAACCCTCCATAGTTGGTTTAATCTCATCATACACCAAAAAAAAGATTGTGCAAGCCTGTTGTATTTTTATATTAAATTTGGTACAGTCAAGACTTGTTTAACTCGAAAGCGAATTATGAACCCAATAGATAGAGATCAGCAAGACATGAATTTGATACAGGATGCATTACTCAATAGAAAAGATAAGAAAACGCCATGTTGGCCGTATCTTTTATTTTGGGGTGTGCTTTGGACAATCATCATCACATTGACTGTGAGGTGGTAGATGCATAACGATGCTGAGATGCACCAACTAATGTTGGAGAGGCAACAAATACTTGAGGAGGCTCTAGAACGGGCTGAGACAGGTGTTGCAACACAGGAGGATTGGGACATCATTCGCTATGAATGTGGATTGCCCAAGAGACCTTTAGTAACTTTAGAAACTTTAACCTTAACTAGGAGCGAATAATGGCTTTGATAGCGAAAGAAAGTGGTGGCAGTAGCACCTTTACCCCTGTACCCCAAGGTATGCATCTTGCAAGATGTTATCGAGTGGTTGACCTTGGCACTCAAAAAAGTGAGTACCTTGGGACTATAAAACATTTACCAAAGGTTATGTTGCAGTTTGAGGTATTTGGTGAAGATGAGAGTGGCAACCCTATTCTGACAAATAAGGGTGAACCCATGACCATCAGCAAGAACTTTACTTTGTCCTTGGCTGAGAAAGCAACCCTTCGAAAGGACTTGCAGACTTGGAGAGGCAGAGACTTTACTGCTGATGAACTCAGAGGTTTTGAATTAAAGAATGTTCTTGGTGCATGGGCAATGATTTCTGTTGTCAAGGCAGAGGGCAATAATGGCAAAGAGTACACCAATATTCAAGCCATCTTATCTGTCCCTCAACAAATCAAAAAAGCGGGTCTTCCTGATGGTCACAATGCCCTTGGAATCTTCTCTATTGATGAACCTGACATGACCATGTTTGACACCTTTAGTGATGGACTTAGGTCAAAGATTGAGGGTTCTCCTGAGTGGCAACAAAGAAATGGCAAATCAGCCCCAACCCAAGCATCTACAAGTATTAATGACTTGGATGATGACATCCCATTTTAAGGAAACATATGACCATAACAACACCTACCATTAGGGCTAGTGAGTCAAATCATTGGTATACCCAAAATGGTGAGCCGCAATACACTGTGCCATCCAAAAAAGATGGCTCTCCTAGGGCAACTACACTTCGTGATGCTCGCACCATGGCTTTGGTGCCCTCAGTGACCACAGTTCTGAACATGGCGGCTAAACCCGCCTTGACTGCTTGGTTGCAACAGCAAGTTCTGTATGCAGCCCTAACCCTTCCTCGACGCCCCGACGAACCTGAAAAAGAGTACATCGACAGAATAATCAACGACTCTAAAGAACAGGGTCGCTCGGCGGCGGATGCGGGGACTGACATCCATGCATCCATCCAAGGCTACTATGAGGGCAACTTTACAGGCAAACACAATGAGTCTGTGACTGCTTGCTCTAAGGTTATCTATGACATTTTTGCTGAACAGGATTGGATTTGTGAGAGGTCTTTTGCCCATGCTGATTTGCGTTTTGGGGGCAAGTCTGATCTTTATACCAATGAGGGAGATGGAATTGTCTTGGATATTAAAACCAAGGAATTCACCGATTCAGATAAGGTAGAGGGGTATGACGAGCATCTAATGCAATTGGCGGCATATAGGGTGGGCCTGGGTGTTCCAAAGGCTCGATGTGCCAATGTTTTTGTTAGCCGTAATGTCCCAACCTTGGCAGTTGTAAAGGAGTGGAGTCAAGATGACCTTGAACGTGGTTGGAAAATGTTCATGGCACTACTTGAATTTTGGCAACTCAAGAACAAATTTTAGCCATGGAAAAAATACAGGCATTCAAGACTAGCGATGGGAGCATCTTTGATGATCATATCCAAGCAGAGAAACATGAGATGTTTCTTAAAAAGGACATGATTGTTGAAGAGTTCCTAGATAGTGACCTCAACCCTTATAGTGGGACTCAGAGAGTTATTGCTAGAAACACAATCATTAATTGGGAACTATGGAAGGTAAAAAATGTTAAGTGATGCAACAATTAAACAAATCTATTTTTATTGTGATGAAAAACTACCAAATGCAGTCTATGCAGATGAAGTAGATATCATTCAATTTGCTCACAAAATTGAGCAATATGTGGCAATGGCGTATGCTAATAAAGAACACGCCCGTTGTGTAGAGATTGTCATGGACATGAACCGCGCAGTTGGTGAGGCTTTAAATAATCAACGCCCCAAATAGGAGTACCCATGGACATTACCCTTATCAGACACCTTGCAAAAGAGTATCAAGAGGGCAACAGAAACCCAGAGACAATCTTGGCTATTGCTTGCCTAGAGGCTTATGAGCAAGGGTTTGAAGAGGGTGTCCTAAAAACGCAAGAGACTCATTACAATGCACAGATTTTGTTGCATTGCACCGCGGGAAATGCATAAAAAAAGCCCCCCGTGAGGGGGGCAAAGAAGGAGAGTGGCAACTGCTCCTCACGTGAAATTATTGTTGTGGCTCTTCAGCCCATGCACCTTTCTTACCAAAATAGTCATGGGCTAACCAAACTGGAATCATACCTAAGCCACCTACAGTTCCTATACCTTTTGCCGCCATACCTGCGGGGCCAACGGGTGGGGTCATTGACAATGCGCCAAAGGCTGCCTCAATCGTACCCAATACGGCACCTGAGTAATCACCTTTTTTGTATCGGTCAATTGCCTCATCAATAGACAAAGCAGTTCCTGCACCAGACAATGTATTAGCAAGCACTGGTGACTTGGCTAGTTTATAGCCTAACTGTTGAGCAACACTAGGCTTAGACTTAGCGGCTCTCTCTACTGCTTTTTCGGCAACATTGGCTCCAGACTCTGCTTTTTGAACAGCAGTCTGTGCGGATTTTGCCTCTTTAAGTCTTTGATTGGTTTCTCCAACAGCAGACCCAGTTGTTCTACGAGCCTGTTGGGCTTTCCTAACGCGTTCTTCTGCAACTAATCTTTTTTGCTCTGCCTCTGCTGCTATTCGTTGTTGCTCTATAGCCTCTCTAGATTGTTTTTCAGCCAACTCTTGCTCAAATTTTGCAGTTCTTTCATCTACTATATCTGATGGAACCATTAACTGACCGGGCTTTGGCTCAGTCAATTTCATGTCCGTTTCGCCGAGTTCTTTAATTTTTTCTAAATTTTCAAGGTCTCTATCAAGCAAATACCTAGCCCCTGTTGGGCTATCTTTTGTTTTGTTTGTAGCCAAATCAAGAATAGCCTCAGGCACTTGATGTTTTTGACCAGCCTCTTGAATCATCCAATTTCTTGTACCTGAATCTTCTATAATTTTGGGGCCTGATGCTCTGCCGGGGCGCGCTTCTTCAGCAACAGTTGCAGCACTTGTTGGAGCATTTCCAGCAGTTTTAGAAAAAACTTTTGCCTCTGCCTCCGCGGCTTTTAACTCATCTGCTGCTTGCATTGCCGCAGTTTGACGAGCCTTAAATTCATTCTCAAGGTCTTGAACCGATGCCCCAGAGCCAGTTTGTAAGTTTCTTTGAGCCTCAACTAACTTGTCTCTAGCCATTGCAAATTTTTCTTGGGCAGATACCAAACTAGGACTAACTGGTCTCTGTGGATTTACTAAGGCTTTTTCAATTGCCCCTTTACCAAACCCAAGACCTGCACCCATCCCCGCGGCATCAACAAGTTCAGACTCACGCATGGTCTGCACTCTCTCTCCAGCAGGTGGAGCAGGCTCTTCGCTAATGCGTTCAGCCTCTGTCTTGCCTGAGTCAAAGGGATTAGTCTCATCCCTCCTAGGCATGACATTATTGACTAGTGCATATGCACTGTTAATCTTTTTACCATAAGTCTCTGGGTTGTCAGCATAAGAGCCATTGACTCCTTGTCCTAAACCCATAGTAAACTTTTCTACATCTGAACCAGCATTGATGGCTTTAGGATACATCCGTTTTATAAAGTCAACATAGTAGTCAGCAAAGACCTCTGGATCTTCAAACTGCATATACTTCTCGCGCTTTTTAGTGGCATTATCCACAGCAAATGTGCCAGAGCCAGAGAAGTCTTTAATGTTTCCTAGGTTGTAGGAATTAGGAATAACAGACTTACCCCAACCAGTCTCTAAGCCAAACTTGGCAAGGAGAAGAGCGGGGTCAACACCAATCTGACTACCAATTCGTTCGGCTATAGGGCCATATTCTTTGGCAAAGGTCTCTGGGGTATATGCTTTTTTTTCATCTGCCATAATTATTTCTTCCGCTTAATGACGCCATCTACATCTTTATAAAGGCTACCTTGTGGCAGATTAACAAATACAGGATCATCTGGTCCTTTTATTTTTGGTGGTTGACTAGGGGCTTCATTTGCAGAATTAGCCTTAGATGGTTCAGTTGCAGGATTGCTGGCATCTTTAGGAGCAATTACCTTAGGCGCTTCAGTCTTAGATGTATTTACTCTACCCAATAGGTCTGCATTTGCCTTGCGAATGCGGTCAGCCTGTTGATCATAATGGTCACGAATTACGCCCAACTCATCAGACTGTAAGAATTTACGGAATGTGCCTCCGGGATTCTTATCAGTATAAGCAGTCCAAGCCTTGTGAACTTCTTGGTCAAATTTAGAATCAAGGATAAGAGCCTCAGACTTGAGGCGAACCACTCGAGCCGTATCATTTGATAAGCCTTGTAAGTCATTAGTAAGGCGACCCTCACTCTCAGTAATAGCACCTTGACCTTGGAGCAGTTTGCGGGACTGAACTTGGAGTTTAGCCACAGACTGTAGATACAAAGTTAATGCATCTCGATCCTCTGCATTCAACTTATATGTTGCCAATTGCTGCATAGGAAGTCGGACTGCCCCACCGGGAGTTGATAACCCCTCCTGCAAAGCACGCCCAATTGCATCCTTAATGCCGGGATTGTTAAGCAACTCAAATGCTCTTGGGTTGTTTTTAGCAAATGAAATCATGTCATTTGCAGTATTGATGTTTGTTCTAGCCGCAAGGAATGAAGTATCTAACTGACCAATCTTCTTGGACTCTTCTTCATTCTGACGCTTAATTCGATCCGCATTGAGTTCTTTTTCAATCTTCTCTTCTTCAGGAGTCTTAGGGGCTTGACCGGGTTTGTTCTCAATCCAATTCTTTTTACGAAACCAGTCATTTTCAATCTCTGGATTGCCTGCCTCATCAGCCCTTTTCTTAGTTGCTTCCCATTCTTTAAATACGCTATAGGGAACTTTTTTAGGGCCTACAAAGCGACCAAAATCAACCTCAATGATTGTGTCAGGGTTTTGTTCTAAAAACCGTTGTTGGCTGCGAGAGTAAGGGGTGTTGCCAATTTGAATGACATCTTCCCTTTGCATCTTGGCTTGCTCTCTAAGGCTATCACCAAATTCTTTACCACCAATCTCATAGGCAATAGCAATGTCTTCATCCGTAATCATCTTAGTTTTACGGGGTGCGCCAGTCTGAGTTACGGCACTACCACCCCCAGGCCCCTCACCCTTGGGTGCGCCCGCGGCTAGATTAGTCCCGGTAGTGCCAATCTCAGTTTGACCTGCGGCAGTTGGAGTGCGTTCTATACCAGAGCCTAAAGTGGTTTCTTGACCCATACCAAGTCGGTTAGCCATGAACTCACTCATTAAGTTTTGCTTGTTCAAAGCCATTTTCTTTTCTTGCAAATCTAACTTCATCTTATTGTAAGATTGCTCACGGACTGCCTCTTTTTCAGCCTCATCAGCAGCCATATCGGCGGCATAGCCCATAGACTCACCAAAAGAACCAGTCTTTGTAGGCTTGGCAAAGCCAGCCGCCATCTTCATCAAGACAGGGTCAAACATTCGGTTCTGACGCGTTCCTAGGCTCTGCTGGAGCAAATCAATTTGATTTGACATGGCTTGCCTTTCCTCGCGCAATTTACGCAAGGAAGAGGTTGCAAAGTCTTCCTGAGGGGCTTCCTCATTATCCATGCCCGCTATCCGGGCAGCATTCATTCCCACATTAGGTGTTTGCCCCTGTGGTTGTGCAGGGGGTGCTTTAGGTGGGGCTACTGCATTCAAACCCCCTTGAGGTATATCTGCCATGTTTACTCCACTAGAGTGCCAGTTGCATCATAAAAATTACCACGACCATCATGGTAAGCCGCTCCCTCAGGAGGATTAGTTGGGTCAATATAACCACCTTCACCCTTATAAATTACCCCGCCATCTGCTTTAGGGGTTGGGGTAGGATTATTAAGGAATGAACCAAGCCCAGAAAGTAAGGTTGCAATTTGAGATAAAGGTGAATTGGAATAAGCGCCAGCAACTGGGCCAACAGACTGTTTAGTCTCACCAGTAGGAATCTGATACTGCCTCATTAATTGAGAATAGGCTTGTGCTTGGGCCATAGGGTAATCAAGCATTTTTTGACCTAAAGCCTGTTGCTGACCACCATAATCACTCAAGGCTCTTAATCCACCAAGACCAAGTCCTTGTTGCTGAGTACCTAAATTTCCAAAGGCTTGCCCAGCCTGTAAAGCGCGAGACAAGTCATTCTGAGCCATTGTTCCAGCCTGTGTATAACCTGACTGCAATGCACCCATTTGCTTACCAATTAAATCAGCCTGCATATCTCGCAAAGCATTACCAGTAATTTGAGATTGACGGCGAGAGCCAAATTGACCAGTTCCAATAGCCGCTCCACCTAAATTAGGCAATACATTTTCTTGAATGTTGCGTTGTTGTAGACGCCCCATCTCATTAACCACACCAGAGGTGTAGGGATTCATGTAGTCGCCAATGACATCAGGAACTGTTGTAGCACCCGCTTGACCTAAAAGTTGAGAGCCTGCACCCATAGACCCAGCACCTGCAAAAGCAACGTCTGGAGCCATCTGAAAGGCTTGCTGTTGTAATGGGCTAAAGCCAGCCACGCCGCCTTGTTGGACAGCATTCTGACCCAAGTTTGCAATGTCTTGGAGGTAGTTGGTATAGAACTCAGGTGCAGTCTGTTGGGATTGAACCGTCTGGACTACATCTGGTAGCGGATCACCTTGGAGTAAGCCAGCCATTATTTTGCTCCTTTAAGGTATGAGGTTAGAGTCTTTGTTTTAGGTGGAATCTTATTAATTGGTGCAGAGCGTTTGTGGGCGCGAATGCTCTCACGGAACTTATCCAAAGCCTGTGCGCCAGCCTTAGTTGAACCATTACCAATCTGAGCAACAGTCTCAGCATCAATGACATATTCACCATCAGCAAGCATTGCTGGAATGTCATCCGATTGTCCATCACCCGGACCATGTACTGGTGCGCCATCACGGAAGTTTAAACGACCATTTGTAACTGGAACATTTGACCATGCAGGCAGTCCACCACTACGCATACCCGGCGGTTTCATTCCCATAGGAGACATACCTTGTGGAGGCATACCTTGCGGCCCCATGTTCTGCGGAGCCATACCCTGTGGTGCCATTCCTTGTGGCTGCATACCTTGAGGGGCCATACCCTGCGGAGACATCCCTTGAGGTGGCATTCCTTGTGGAGCCATGCCCGGCGCGCTTAATCCACCCATAGCGGGTTGTTGAGGCTGTTGCATTGGTTGTGGGTTGTACAAGTTTTGCATTGGGTCAACAGGCTTACCATAAGTAAAGTAAGTATTATCTGAATTGCCTAAGCCGCCTTGAGGTTGACCGCCATCAGCCATACCCTCTACCTCTTCTGTTTCTGTCACATCTTCAATAGGAGTATCTATATCTGTGGTCTCATAACCATAGTCACCCTCATTCACAGGGTTAAAACCCGGAGCATTGAGGTTTTTACCCAACTCAGTACCATAAAGGTCTGGCATCTCCTCAGGAGTTCCATAGTCTTCATAATTAACAAACTTAGCGGGGCCTACACCAAAATCAGTTGTACGCGGATTGATATTACCTACTTTAGACATATCAAGGGCTTGTTGGTTTTGACCGCCACCGCCACCTAAAATGTCAGAGTTGCCAAGCAAAGAGCCAAGTATTGCACCCGCAGCACCAGCACCTAAATAGCCAGAGCCTCCAATTAAGTCTTGGATTTCTTGCCAAGTGCTTTTTTGTTCAGCAGTTTTCTTTTGCTCATCAATAAGGTCTTTGGGAGTTTGCGGCTTGGTAGTAGGGTTCATTCTTGTGCCGCCCGTACCACCCACATTGGTAATTGGCTTAACATCAACACGACCACCACCCAATGGAATTACGCTTCCGCTTGGGTCGTAGACAGTCATGTTTCCATAACCATCGGTCACAATGTAATTACCCTCATCGTCCCTTGTGGTTTGATAACCATCAGTTGTACTAGACACATTCCCATCAGAGTCAAATGTCATGGTGCTGCCATCATCAAATGTCTGAATGTAGGAGCCATCATCAAAATATTGAACCCCCGGAGTTGGCGTGAAATTTGGGGGGCCATCACTCTCTTCAGAAATTCCACTATTTTTTTGAGGTAAATTATTTAAAAATTCTTGTAAATCATCTTGATTTGCTGACTCAAGATAGCCACTGTTTTGATAATTTTCAGCAGTATCTACTGGGCCATAGACAACATCACCATCAGCAAAGTGTGGGACTCCACCATTTCTCATCATTGTTATTAAGCCTCCACGCTTGACCTCATAGTCATCTCCACCATCGTAAGTAAAGCCAGTATTGTCTGCTAATAAATAATCATTTTCATTAGGAAATTCTTCGGCTATGATAGTGTCATCATTATATGTTGGCCCGATTCTTGAATTTATATCGTTATCATCATTCGGTAGGGAAGGCCCAGTATCAGCCAAATTCCAAGTACCATCATCAGCCAAATTCCAAACTTCATTAGTATCAGGGTCTGTATAAGTGTTGTCAGCAAAATGAGTTGTATCCTCTTCTTCATAAAGAGAATAACCATCATCACCTTTAGTTGCAAATAGATTGCCATCGGCTGTATAAATATTGCCATTTGAATCTTCAAAATAGCCATCACCAATATCATTCATGCCATCTGTACTAGCAACAGTTGTATCGCCAATACTACGAGTATTCCCCGTTGGTGTAGTTGTTTCAACATCTTCATCAACCTCTGCGGCGCGATAAAGTACAGATGTACCATCAGGCATAGTCTTATAAGTGTTGCCCAAAGAATCGGTGGTGTATTCGTCTTCAGAAACATCGGCGGCACGATAAAGTGATGAAGTTCCATCAGGCATAGTTTTGTAGACGTTACCTAAAGAGTCAGTTGTGAACTCTTCTTTGTCATCACCAAAACCAGTTCCTGTTGGCAATTTAGTTGTTGGGTTTATTGTGCTTGTAGTTGGCTTTGTTGTACTAGTGGTTGGTTTAGTTGCAGTTCCACCAGTCACAGGCTTTGTAGCAGTTCCACCCAGTGTAGGCTTTGTAGCAGTTCCACCCGATGTAGGCTTGACAACGCTTGTAACTTTATTTCCACCTGTTAATTTATCAATAACTGCTTTAGTTCCAGCACCAATAACTGCACCAGTAGCACCACCAGTTAGAACTTTAGATAAAGTGCTACTACCTGAGGGTGTTGTTTTAGTCACAGTAGGCAACTTACTTGTACCAGTTCCAGTTCCCGTAACAGAAGTAGTTTTAGTTGCTGGAGTTGATACCGCAGGCTTAGTAAATGATGTCAAAGGTTTAGATGTAGAAGTGCCAGCCTTAGTCTTACCTGTCATTACAGAACTTGGCTTTGCAGTTGTAGTCGTTGCTTTTTTTGTCAAAGATGCAGGTGTTGTCTTGCTACCTAAGGTAGATATAGCCGTACTAGTTGTGGGCGTTTTGGTAGTTGAAATTGGTTTAGAACCACTTCTAACATTAGTAATTTTTGAAGTGCCAACCAAAGAAGATGCAGGTCTAGCCCCAGTGCCTAAGCGAGGACTATCTACTGTCCCTCGAGTAACACTAGTTATTCCACGAGCCTGAGGCAATGATTTATTTGATGTACGTTTAGATAGAATTGCCATGGCTTAACCTTTTCCCAATAGTGCTGTAAGCCCAGAGATATTTGTCAATGGGGTTAATTTTGTAACATCCATTTTTTTAGGAGGGACATATGCAGGCGGTTTTGCAAATTGAGATTTTTGCATTGCCGCCATTTGTTGGGCAGTCATCGTCTTAGGCTTAACCGCGGTCAAACCACTTGTAGGTTTAGGTGCAGCAGTTGGAGTTTTAGCCGCTGTAGTTGGGCGAACCACATTCTTTGTAAGACCTTTAGTAAGATTTTGACGTATTAAATTTGTTCCTGTTGCAGTCAAAGCCCCTGTAGCCCCTTTACCAAAATTAGATAAGAAATCATTTGGTTTCTCTTCTATTAAACTTGCTGGTTTAGTTCCTGTTGGGCTAACTGCTGGAGTGCTTTCTCCAGAAATGTCTACAGGCTTATCTTCTTCAACTAAAGCCTTAACTTGAGCCAAGCCACTTGTATCAGCCGCAGAATTAACATCAATATTTGCACTTGTATCCACAGGAGCAAGCCCTGATACGACTGGTGTTGTGACTAGAGTTTCAATTGGCGCAGTAGGCGTAGTAATGTCTTGAGAGACAGTAGCCAATCCACCCGTAGGAGTTGTATCAGTTGTCTCTGTTGTTACCCTAGTAGGGCTAACAGTATCAATCGTATCTGTTGTATCTGTTGTATCAACTGTATTTGTTCCAGTTGTAGTTGTTGCATCAACTGGCTTAGAAGTATCAACTGTGGCAATTAAATCAGATACATCAGGCGATAATTTAGCATCAGGAGTCTCTGTCCCAGAAACTGCCTCATCTCCACCTGCGCTCTTAACAAAGTCAGTAATCTGACCAGTCAGCATATTGCCGACATTGCTTGCGCCTACATTGAGAAGGTCATTGAAAATCTTATCCCCATCCTTACCCTGAACAAGGTCACGGGTAACTGTAGAGGCAGCACTTCCAAGCAACTTAGAACCTGTTTCATCACCTACTTCATTACCAACAAAAGAACCTAAAGTACCCGCGGCAAGCCCCTCAACATTCAAATCTCCTGTACGAGCAACTTGACCAATTGCTTGACTTGCTACTTGACCAGCCAATTTAGAGCCAGTCTCTGCCGCAATCTCAGACCCAAGGAATCCAGTTCCAGCAGATATTAATGTGCTTTGAAGAGCGGCATTAAAATCTCCTCCATTAGTAGCCGTATTGACTGCCAACTGCCCAGCCATTTTTTGTAGCATTGGGTCAGCCTCAGGGAGCAAAGTCTCCCCAATGGTACTCATAATGTTACTTGCACCCTCTGAAAGAGTGCTAAACATATTGCTCATACCCTCAACAGTTGTGCTTGCTGCTTCAGCAAATGAACTAACACTTGCCGCGCCCTCAGATGCGGCAGTTACCGCCTCAGCAACACTTGCCCCTTCACTTACAAGGCTTGCTGCCTCTGTAGCCTCAAGAACTGCACTAACACCCAATTCTTCAACAACTGCACTAGCAGCAAAGGTCTCTGCACTTGCAACAGCGGTAACCGCCTCAGTTGCCTCAAGAACAGCAACTCCAGCCTCAACCGCCTCTGCGGCTCCGGCTACCTCTAAAATAGTTGCGGCAAAACCAGCCTCTGCGGCAAAAGCCGCCAAAGCATATGGGGCGGCAATAGCGGCAACAATAAGGATTGGATTTTCAGCAATAGTCTCAACAACTGTCTCAGCAACATCAACAACTGTCTCAACAACATCACCAACAAATTCAACTGCACCCTCAACTACATCTGATATGGCTTCAATAACGGCACTCATTTTTGCCCTCCTCTGGCTTTGCCAAGGACTAGCGTGACTTGAAAGCCACCATCTTTAGTTTTCTGGGTAGCAAAACCCATATTCGCAGGTTGATCACGGCCAATGGCATTAAATATATTTAAAATGGTTGGGTCGGAAAATTGTGTTACGACCACATCAAATCCAACTTTGTAGGCAGAATCTGCAAAAATTCGGCTATTCTCTAAAAAGTTACGAGCAGTATCAGCATTTAAAGCGCGAAAGAATCCATATCCCGGCTCTTTGGTCTTATGCACTACAAAAATAGTATTACCATGGCGCATCTTCCAAATATTAGGCAAACTGAATTCAACAGTCAGCATCTCTTTGACCTCTTTGACAGGACGACCAACCTTGGTATTCTCAGCAGCAATCTCAATGATTTGCTCACTTGTCAATTCTTGTTGTTTGCTGTCAACCATCTGCATATCAAAGCCCTTTAAAAATTGCGCTGGAATAGATATTACCCATACCCGCGGCTAGACTTAGCACCAACCCATCTGGGGGGCTTGTCGGTTGCGAAAGATAAACCGAGTCGGTTTCGGTTCGGTTCTCAATTGCAGGGACAATTCCATTTCTGATGTCTTCTAGCAATAATAATGTTTCTAGCAATCCACTGCTACCCATTGTGTGACCTATTTTCTGCTTGTAAGAGGTCGCAACAAATGCTTTTAACGTGTTACTTAAAGCATTTTTTTCAGACACATTGTTGGAATGCGTTCCAGTTCCATGTGTTTTTACAATTTTAATATTTTCTGGCTTAGTTTGGGTAATTTCTAATGCACCCTCTATAGCCTTTATAAAACCCTCACCATTTTCACATTGACCTATAGCATTAGTTGAATTCTCGGATGCGCTATATGCCCCAATTAACTCAGCATAAGGTTTAATTCCTTGCATCTCTACTGCTTTTGCAGACTCAAATACCGCCAAAGCCGCGCCCTGACCAATTCTGAATCCAAAGTTAGTTGAGTCAAATGCGGAGGGTTTAATTCCCTCTTCCTCTTGTTTATTGGTCAAAACCGCTTTAGCCTCACCAAAAAATTCCAAAACTGAATTGGTAATTCCATCTTCTACAGTCAAAACAATTACTCTTTCAAAACCATAGAATTTCATTAGAGTCTGCACATCCATCATTACTTTTAGGCTTGAGGCACAAGCAGAGGCATCAGTTACCACTTGGTCTATATCCCCAAAGGACTGAGCAGTACGCCCGGCAAAGACTTGGGTTAGGCTGAAAGGAAGAAACTTATAAATATAGTTAAGACGGTTGTCTGGATAAGAACGGGGGCCAATACCTGCAAAGTGAGCATTCCCACCCGCTAAAATAAAGGCAGTCTTACCCACAGGATTGTTTCTTAAATACTCAACAAGGACTGGGTCTAATACCTTGTCAGCCAATCGATGGGGTACATAAAATAACCCGCTCTTAGTTCTGTTGTAAGATTCAGGAAACCAATGAACTTTTTGGGGGTAAACTACATCATCAAATAACTCAATACTTGTTGTTGAGAGAGTACGATATTGCGTTAAAAACATTACTTGCAAGCCTCCAAAGCCTTTTCTACTGACTCTGGCTCTTGAGTTTTTCGGCTCATCAGCAAGTCATATAGTTCTTTAACTGTCTTTGGTGCCCATGTTTTAGTCTCATCATCATCAGGGATGCCATAGAGTTCACACAAGTACATCAGCATCACCAAGCCATCCAAACTGTCTAATCCAATATCCGCAAAAGCATCTTCCATACTCGTTGCAAACACAGGGTTTGAATGAGCGGGGCGGGCTAATTTGGCTATGGCATTAAACAGTTCAATAAAATTCATACTTGGAGTTCCGTTGGTTGGTTAACGGCGCCAACAAGTGCTTGCGCCCAATCTTCCCAATTATTAAATACATAGGGGCCTGGGATACCCTCATTTGTAAAAATATCAATTGCTTTAAGACCAGATGCCCATTCTTTCCAATCCGTATGCTCATTAGGTATTGCTAACTGTTGACCTGCATATGCCTCACACATCAATGATGCCCATGACTGAAAAGTCTGAAAACGGGGGTCATATACAAGTGCAAGCGCCATATTAACTTCCGTAAGGGCGAACATCGCCAATAGTTGCATTGAGGAGAACTTTACCCATTTGGTAATCTCCACCTTGCTCATTACTCACAAAACGCAAGCGTATCTCTCTTCTTTGCTCTCGCATATCTATCTTTCCCGTATCTGGTTCAAAATAGTATGGATCAGAAGTCACATCTTGAGATTGAGCAAATGGTCTACCCGTAATCTGCACACTCATTGTTCCATTTTGAATAAAGTCAGGTTCAATACGCTCTATCCTTAACCAATAATTTTCCCCAATTGGAGCAGTTTGAGATGGGCCGCCTTGAACTAAACCAAGGTCAGATGTTTCAAAATAACTTTCAATTGCATTAGCCTCTTCGTTAATAACTTCATCAGTTCCAATTTCGTGTTGCCACAAAATAACTTGACCAGCCACAGTTTCAAAATTTGCAGTCTCAACCAATGTTGCTGTTGCGTTTGCAGATAAAGTTAAATTCAAACCAGAAAATGACATGGTTCCTGATACAGCACTACTGTTGACTACGGATAGCGTAATGGTCGTTCCCACAATCGTGGTCACAATAGCGTTTGTGCCAATGCCTGTGCCAGTCACGGATTGATTTAACACAATACCAGTTGCGCTACTGACCACAATAGTGCTTGCCCCAGAAGTGCCAGTTGCTGTCGGTGATGCCGCATTAGGTGTAATCAAAGTAATCAATGCACCAGATGGAACGCTTGCGGACACAACCTCTTGACCAACAGCAACCAAATTGTTTGGCGCAATTCTAATGACCGCGCTTGCGTTTGTTGTTGAGATTGATGTCGTAAAAATTATTTCCTGCTCACTCAATGTTGCGCCAGCATTGATAGGGTAATGGAATACTTGAGAGAAGTACCCAGCCGTGCGACGAGCGCCCAAAGCCTCGCCTGCGTCATACCAACAATTTTCTCGCACGTTATAGATGATGCAGTCGTTGCATTCTTCTGAGTCGCCAGAAGGAAAGAACCACCAAATTTCGCCAAAACGAGGAACCTTGTTAACAAAAACTTTTTGCTGTTGAGCGTAGTTCAAGTTGTCAAAAAAGTAGTTTTGGTTGAACGTATTTGTAATTTCTTTAACCACGCCGTTGTACAACAGAAAACGGTCAACACCAATCCAGTAGTAGATGCCGTCATACTCAATAACGCACTGCGACGAAAGGATTGAGGACTGACTAGAAATAATGTCATACCGCCAATAGAAGGTTTGGGGGACTGAGGCAACCGTAATAGTGGTTGGCGTGTAGGACACACGAATCAACGAATCAAGCGCCCAAAACAACCCAGATGGAGCATTAGAGCCGCCTCGCACTGGCAAGCCTTTGACAATCTTTGTAGAGGATACATTGACCTCGTTTGAATCTGGGCCGTTCCAATCAAATGGGTCTCCAGCAACACAATTTTTAATTAAACCGTTGTCTCCATACACAAAAACATATGGATGCAAAACAACTACGCCTCCAGCAACTTCAATAACGTCGCCTGTTGGGGTTGTGCCAGTAGTATCCGTAAGGGGGGACAAGGTTGTGCCATTAATAATTCCAGCCAAAACTGGGGTTACTGTAGTTTGGTCAATTTGCTCTAAGTTCTGACCAGCGTGCGCCAACAGCAACTGATTTCCAGAACCTTGCGCGTCAAACGTAGAGTCAAACTGCCAAAGGTTCAAATCGCTTTCCGTAAACCCATCATTAATTGTTGCCACCTTAATTGAAAAACCACTACCCGTGCCACCAATTGTTGCGGCGGTTGCGCTCAAAGTATTGCCAATAACATACCCATTACCAGCCTTTGTCAGGGTTACTGTAGTTACTGTTGCGCCTGCCACCACAATTGTTGCCTTTGCACCAGTGCCAGAGCCGCCAGTTAAAGTTACATTGGTGTACGTTCCGTTGGTGTATAGCGTGCCACCCACTAAAGTGTTAAGCGTTAGGACTAGTCCAGTAAAAGTAAATTGATTGACACCAGAACCAATCCCAAGGTTGTTAATATTGACAACCTCAAGACCATTGTTATATCCATTGAAAACTGAGTTGACGCCATCAACCGAGTTAACATAGATACCACGAGAGTATCCTTTTGCGTTGCTGATAATTGCGCGATAGCCACCAACTTTTCTTGGACGCCCACGTTGAAAACGCACCCAAAGTGCGTCTGTGTAAAAGTTCATATCAAATATTGTGCCGTCCCGTTGTACGCCGGGCAAGGTATCAATAGTATATACTTTCTTAACCATCAGAACACTCCGCCAGCAACACCACCCGTAAAGTTACCCGTTCCAACAATAGCCAAACCAGAGGCAGAAACTGTTGAGCGCAAGACACCAAGAATGGAAATATTAAACTCACCAGAAGCCGCACGGTAAACGCCCGTTGTGGTTTCTGATGCAAAGTTCAATGAAGGCGCTCCAACAGAACCATTGTTCAAACTAATATTTGAAGAGCCTGCAAGAATTGTATTGGCGTTATATAAATTAACTGAATCACAAACTAATGTGGCTTGAGTTCCTGTGGTCAACACCGCAGTAGCGCCAGAACCCGTTGTAATTGTGACGGTGTAAGCATTTGATGTTGCGTTGACAATGTAGTAAACCTGAACTGTTGACGGAACAACAATTGTGACGTTGCCCGTCAATGCGCCCGTGTACTTTTGAATGACGTTAGAAGCCTCTGAAGCAGTTAGGGTGTAAGTTCCAGTCAAAACTGCTTTGGATAATTGGGTAAACGCAAATTGCGTATTTCGACCTAAGCCAACCGTGTAGAACTGAGTTCCACTACAAACAATGATGCAAGAGTCTGCGGGTTGCAAAACAATTGACGCAGAACCGTTGATTACATTACCACCACTTCCAGCAACAGTCAAAGCACCTGTTCCACTATTGCGTACAAACATAAACCAATTGTCGGCAAGTGTAGACGCAAGGGTTAAAGTCAAAGTTCCTGCGCCACCTGTCCAAACATAAGTGCTAGAGCGGTCAGTAGTAAGTGCAGTGTAGTTAGAAGAGAAGGTTGTAACAGGCTGTGATTGGTTGAGCGTCTGACCAATTGCCAATAAACCATAACCAGCAAGGGTAGCGGCGTCTGCGCCAGATGAGCCAATACCAAATGCAATGATGCCCCATGTTCCTGCGGTCGTTGCATTCGTGACAATGTAGATGTACTGTGCTTCGCCTGCGGCTATGGTGACAATCGTGTTTGCGCCAGTGTAGTCTTTGACCGTTACAGCAACAGCACCGACGTTACGAATTAAAGCATCTTGACCTACAGAGGCTTGGTTGGCGGGTGGCATCCACAACTCATTAGCCGTAGTAGTAGTTGACACCTCCATAATACGAGCCGCGGCATCATCAGTAGATTGACCATTGATAGGCCAAGCCAATTGCAAGTCTGTTGTCAGAATAATTCGGCGATACGATACATCCGTTGGTTGAACAACGTTACCGGTAAAGGGGGAGTTGTAACTCATAGTTAGGTATCCAGTACAGAGGCTTGACGGTCACCAATACGTTGAATGTCTTCCGTCTTTAAGGTTTGCATGATTAAGTCATAGTTTTGCTGCCACATAGGCATACGCTCATCATTCTTTAAGAATGGCATAGCCTGCAACAAAGAGCCATAAAGCAATGCCTGTGGGGCATAAATAGTAAACCAGTTAGTCTGATTGGAAGAGTCAAGTGGCTGAACTCTTTCATAGTACAGAACTTCGAAAGTATAACCAGCGGCTGGAGTTGGTGCTACCAACCAATGGGTATAGTCATAATCTGCATAATATTCAGGGATTCCTGTTTCTGTAGCATCAGGCCAATACTCCCTCAAATACTCATACTTTCTTAAAAGAACAGGAGTTCTTGACCCATTAACAACCACATTCATGGAAACAGTTTTATGCCATCGAGCAGGCTTATCTAAAATAGCCTCAGTAGCAACCATTGTGCTTTCATTAACAGTTAGGTTGCCAAGAAATTTGATTTGACTTGCAATGATTTGCTCTGCCAACATAATGAAAAGAGGAATTTTTTCAAGGGTAGCAGTATCAGTCCTCTCCAAATATGACTGAATGTTTTCAACTAAACTGTCATAAGTCATTACTGAGGCGGTAGTCATATTAAATCCTTTGTTCTTTTTAACATTTTAATTTCTCTTAGGATAAAAACAACTGTTTTTCGTCAATTCTGCGCTTTTGTAACCCTTTAAGAACTTTTCCGCCAGCCATGCAATACTTTAAGAGTTCTTCCGCCGCCCCTTCCATATCCCCGCGAAGAGCCTTTTGACGGAGGGTGCTTCGCTGTAAAGTCCCCAAACCAACATTAAAAGCAAAACTACACAAAGCATCAAATTGACCTTGGGTAAGTGGGATAGGTATGAACCGTTCCACACCTCGTTCAAAACGGAGTAAATCAGATTCAAGAATTCCATCAACTTCCCCCATAGAGAAGATTCTATTATCTTCTTCTTTCAGTTGAACTTCGTTGCGCTTATCAATTGTTAAATTACCCTGTGTAGGGTAAAGAACATGACCAACGCCAATAGTCCATAGTAACGCTGGACATCTATAAGGTTTCTGTCTTACACCTTCATGGTGTTTGATAACCTTTATGGCATTGGCTGATATTTTCATTTGCCAAAGGCTCTCCCACCAAAGTGGAATGCAATGATTGAGGCAAACAAAGTTTGAGTTTCATTATCCCAAATCTGGTCAGCCAACACAACAAAGTCTATACCCTCAGAAATACCTTTATAGACCAATGCGCAGTCAATAGCGCAGAGTAAAAAGAAAAATCCGTAGGTAATAACAGGGCGGACAGAGGCTCTTAGGTTATGCATCCACTCAGAAGTTCCCTCATTCAAACTTATGTCGTGGGCATATAACGCTTGCATTTCAGCCTGTTGAGCGCCAATTAAAACTTGTTTGTCTTGAGATGAGGTCTCCATAGCAATCTGCTCAATATGGATATGTTCTACCCTTTCTTGAGCCTCAAAGCCAAGTTTTCGCATTTCCAACTCACGTTGAATCTGCAACTGCGCCATTTCCAACTCATGGCTTTTGTCACTTCTGTCTTGAAAGTAATCTAATAGTTTTGGCAAACCGCCAGCCAAAAATGAAATCAAAGTTGAAAATAGTGTAAACATTACTTCCTCTTTTCTCGTTCTTCAAGTAATTGAACCTTTACTTGTAGTTGGTGAATGTCTTTATAAACTTCTTCTTTCAGCCTATGCCTTGCCTCTGCACTTAAAGGTGAGTCAGTCGGCACATTTTCTTTAGTGATTAGTGCTGGCATCTGCCCTTCAATCTTAGTCAGCCGTGTAGAGAAGTCAGACACTTGACCGAGTAGCCATGCTAGACACGCCACAACAATAGGAAGTACCGCTTTTAGGACGTCTTGAATATTCATAGTCCAAAAACTTTTTTAACCATTTCAGCGGCAACGCCGGGGCCAAGCAACACGGCTAGGATGACTACATACAAGAGGTACTCAATCCTATTCATGCGCTTGGAACCTTCGTCAAAGCGGGTTTGAATGACCTCGTACCGTTGAGCGCATATCGCCTCGTGAACGCTTAAACGCTTGTCGGTCTCGTTAGCCAATTCTTCAACCCCTTCCATGTAACTTACTCCGCTTTTGGCTCTTCTGCTTCAGCAGGCGGCAATTGACTTTGGGCTTCTTGTTGAATGCCTTGAATCAAATTCGCTACTTGAGCATATGGTTGATTCCCCAAATACTGAAGAATGCCATTTACCAAATTGGTTGATAAAGATATATTGCTTTCCATTGCCATTTTCCTTTAAAAAAATTTCCGCTGTTATGGGTCAGCGGTTCACCCTTCTTCTATTATGCCGAAGGTGTTGCCCAAGGTAAAGGGGTGTTCTCAGGGCTAACAGGTGGTGTAATTAGGCTGTCAATCTGCCCTTGTACACAAGACTGTGCGCTGTCTATTTGGTTCTCAGGAATCCAACTAATAACTAACGCCTCAGTTAGACTTGCGTAAGGCACAAATGTAGTCTGGTCTGTAGAGTCAAACTGTGTGTTGCCTTGGATAGATGCAGTATAAGTGCCGTCTACTCCTGTTACTTCCCATAGTGCGTTAATTACATAGTTGGGGTCAGGTTGTTGTACTGTGTACATTGCTGTGATGCGAGTGGTAAAGACTGTTGCCATTTTAATTCTCCTTAAGGATGAGTTGCTTTGTATGCGTCAAATTCTGCTTTGAGTTCTTGGATTGCGGCTGTAAGTGTTGCTATTAAAAATGATGCGTCCACGCCTTGATACTTAGGTTTGCCATCCGCATCAACTGCATCTTTTTCCCCTGATACTGCTTGTGGGCATATTTCGGCTAGTTCGTGAGCAATAAAACCCTGACCATCCGAGCCATCAACTTTCCATTTATAAGTGACAGGTTTAAGTTGTGCAACTTTATCCAATGCACCTGTCATTGGCTGCACATTTTCTTTTAAACGATAATCTGAAGAAGTTGAATAGGAAGTCGATGACCCACTTGTTTGAATAGAACCTGCTACGCCGTTGCCATTACCAAAAATAATTTGTGATGCCGAAGCAGTTGAACTAACCTGATTATACAAATACCCATTGTTTCCACCGGAAGTTATATATGCAAGTCCATAAACACTTGCACTAGGAGTAGTAACGCATGAGAAGTAATAATTTTCTGAACTATCAATGTATAATCTAACATTCCCATCACCATCAGATAAGACAACATTGTTACTTGCTGTACGGATGTCTAGACCACCAGCGTTACCTCTAAAGTTACCAAGAATAACATTACTACTACCTGTTGTTACATCATACCCAGAGCCGGGAATTGCTAAAGCAACACCAGAGCCTAAAAAAATATTTCCTTTTCCAGTAGTTAAAGAAAACCCTGCTGTATAGCCAATACATACATTTGAGCCGCCTGTGCTAGTATACCCAGCCGCATTACCAACAAATACGTTAGTTTCACCAGTAATATTTGAATATCCTGCTGTGTAGCCAACACAAACATTTTGAGCGCCTGTTGTTTGGCTATATCCCGCCTGATAACCTACTGCTGTGTTGTTAGAGGCTGTGGTGTTATTAAAAAGTGCGTAATTACCAAGTGCGGCATTGTAAGAGCCAGTTGTATTTGAATGGAGTGCATGACTACCCATTGCAGCATTGTTGACTCCTGTAGTGTTGTAGTATGTAGCATTTGCGCCTACTGCGGTATTTTCGTAACCAGTAGTTGTTGACTGAAGGGCTTGAAAACCAATAGCAGTTTGATACTGCCCTGTAGCACTATATAGGGCTTTATACCCAACAGCAGTTTGTGCTGTACTTGTTGTGTTTGAGTAAGCGGCTTGCCAACCTACTGCTGTGTTATTAGAGGCGGTAGTGTTATTAATTAAGGCATTGTTACCAATTGCCACATTATTTGAGCCTGTTGTGTTTGTAGTCATTGCACCTGCACCAACAACAGTATTTGATGAGCCTGTTGTGTTGGCATATAAAGGAGAAGTTACTATTCCATCCCAATAAGTACCAATAGCCGTATTTCCTGCTCCAGTTGTGTTAGCGTATAAAGCACGACCACCAAAAGCAGCATTTCCTACGGCAGTTGTGTTTGCCTGTAAAGATTGATAACCTACTGCGGTGTTGTAAGAGGCGGTTGAATTAGCCAAGGCTTGTTGACCAACTGCTACATTTGAACTTGCAGAAACATTAGTATACAAAGCCGCATTACCAATAGCCGTGTTTCCACCACCAGTAGTATTTGAATATAGTGCCGCTTGACCAAAAGCGTTGTTGACTGTCCCAGTAGTATTACTATACCCTGCTTGATACCCTACGGCTGTGTTATTTGAGGCTGTGGTGTTTGAGTAAAGTGCCTCATTACCCAAGGCAGTATTTGATGCGCCTGTGGAGTTTGCTCTTAATGCATCATATCCAATACCAACATTGTAATTTGCCGTTGAATTTGATGATAACGCTCCTCCACCAATACCAATATTATTTCCACCAGTAGTATTAGTATATAAAGGCGCATAACCAGATGAATTACCAGCGCCTAAAGCAATATTATATGAACCTGTTGTATTTCCTCTTAAAGCAGCCTCACCAACAGCAGTATTTCTTGTTCCTGTCGTATTACTATAACCTGCTTGATAGCCTACGGCTGTATTATTAGAGGCTGTAGTGTTGGTTACAAGCGCTTCTTTTCCTACCGCTGTATTATTTGCGCCTGTTGAGTTATATCTTAATGCTTGACTACCTACGGCAGAATTAGAACCTCCAGTAGAAGTAGTGTATAAAGCAAAAGCACCAAGTGCTGTATTTTCATTAACAGTAGTATTACTATAACCTGCTTGATAACCTACGGCTGTGTTGTATGAGGCGGTGGTGTTTAATGCTAATGCCGCAGTTCCTATAGCAGTATTGTAACTACCTGAACTGTTACTAAATAAAGCACCATATGTTCCAGCATCTTGTGAACCAACAGCAGTATTGTAAGAACCTGATGTAGTTAAATACATAGCGTAATTACCAAGAGCCAAGTTGTTATTTCCACTTGTAATACTTGCCAATCCACTAGCGCCTACTACGGTGTTATTACTAGCCGCAGCATTTCCACGCCCAACTCTTATTCCATAAACAGTTAAGTCAGTACCAGAGTATAAAAGGTTGGCTGAGTCTGTTAGTAGACCTGCGGTGGTTGCGTAAGGTACTCGACCACTTGTTAGGCTAGAAAATGTAATTGAGCCTGATGACGTAATCCCTGTTAAGCCTGTCAGAATACCTGCATCGCTCAAGATACCAACTGAGTTCTGTATTAACTTGCCTGTCGTTAAATCAAACCGTGCTAGTGCGTTGTCTGTAGCACTTGCAGGGCCAACCACATCGCCTGATGCGCCCGAAGTTGAGGCCAATAATGTAACAGTTCCAGCGCTATTCTTATAGTACAACTTGCCATCTAAGGTATTGATTGCCAATTCGCCTGCAACAAGGTTGCCAGAAGTTGGTACAGCCGACGCAGTAGTGCTGTAGTAGAGAGATAAGGGCGTATAGCCTGCTTGTGACATTAGAATGTTCCTCCAAAAATGCCTGTAGTGGCAGTGACTGTTGTAAAGTTTCCTGTTGTCGGTGTTGTAGCACCAACAGTTCCGTTAATGTTAATCGATGCAGTGCCTGTTAGGTTAGTCACCGTTCCACTGCTTGGTGTACCTAACGCTCCATTGAACGTCACAAAAGCGCCAGCAGAGCCTACATTAACAGCAAGCGCAGTAGCAACTCCAGTTCCAAGGCCAGATACGCCAGTGCTAATTGGCAAGCCCGTAGCGTTTGTCAGCGTACCACTTGATGGAGTTCCAAGCACGCCACCATTAACAACAAAAGAGCCAGCAGAGCCAACATTGACCCCTAAAGCCGTTGCAACACCTGTACCCAAGCCAGTTATAGAGCCAACTGCTGGAGTTACCGTGGTGTTGCCAGCAAGCGTCAACTGACCCTGCGCATTGACTGTAAAAGTCCCTACTTGTGTAGCAGAACCATAAGCACCAGCAGACACAGCAGTATTTGTAATACTAAACTGTGTACCCGTTAAGGTCAATCCTGTGCCTGCGGTATATGAGCCTACACCAGCAAATTGCACCCAAGTAATAGGAGTTGTACCTAAAGTACCTCCTGCATTGGAAGTACAAACCCAACCAGTGTCAGCGTATAGGGTTCCTTGTTCGATAAATGTAAACGCCCCCGGCACTTCTAGCCACGAGTCCATATCCGTTGCACGAGTCCATGCACTTGCCGCAACCAAGTAAATTCCGTTGTTTTGGCTCAAAGTTTGGTCTTTGACCAAGCACCTATCTCCCGCAATCAAAGCAACACCATCAATCGTCTGCGTTCCAGACAGCGTGATGTTTGTTGTCGTTGCTGCCACGCAAGATGCCTTGGGGTCTAACCCTTCAGCCACAGAGTCTACATACTGTTTAGTTGCTAATTCCAATGCCGTAGTTGGGTTTTGCGTTACGGTTACCGTAGTCAATCCACCCAAAGTAAGACTTGATGCGCCTAAAGCAATTGATGTAGTACCTATAGTCAAAGAACTATTAGTAAGGCTTGCATTGGCAATGTTTGTCAGCGTATTGGTCGAGCCACTGATTGTCTTGTTGGTCAACGTCTGCGTACCCGTCAAGGTAGCAACAGTCGAATCAATCGCAATTGTTACAGCGGAAGAACCATTGAACGATGTGCCTGACAAACCAGTACCAATGGTCAATGCGTTTGTTGTGTTTGCTGTAATTGTTCCAGAAGCGCCCAAGGCAACAGTAGTACCGTTGTAGGTTACAGAACTATTAGTTAAACTTGCATTTGCAATATTAGTCAGTGTATTACTTGAACCGCTGATTGTTTTGTTTGTTAGCGTTTGTGTACCAGTTAAAGTGGCAACAACGGTCGTATCAATTGAAATCGTACCTGTAGAGGTGATTGGGCCACCTGTGAGGCCAGTTCCCGTAGCCACCGAGGTAACGCCAGAACCCGTAATAACTGCACCCCATGCGCCGTTAGCATAACCCTCAAAGGTTGCTGTAGTCGTGTTGTAGCGGAACATTCCATTAATTGGGCCTAGACTTCTCTGCCCTGTTGTTCCTGCGGGAAAGGCAATGCTACCAGTACCCGGCACTATTGGGTTTGTAGCCAAACTAAGGATTGGAGCCGTAGTTCCATTAACAACCGTTATTTGGTCAGACGTTCCAGTAACAACCGAGATTGTTCCATCACCAGAACCGAGAGTAACCCATGCCCCACCTTGGTATCCCTCAAAACGAGTTGTTGTTGAGTTATAGCGAATCATGCCATTGACAGGCACTGCTGGACGACTTCCAGTCGCTCCAATAGGTAAAGTAAGACTAGCAGTACCACCCAAAATAGGATTGTCTGCCAAAGAAATTGTTGGTACACCGCTCACCCCGTTACCGTTAGCGACCGTTACTTGATTGGCTGTACCTAAAAGAGTCACCGCGCTAATAGCGCCACCAGAAGAAATGGTCATCAAACCATTTGCACTAAGATTTGCCAAGTTCAATACTTGACCATCTAAAGCGATGGTTGGGTTACCAGATATACCGCTTCCGTTGGTAATTGCAATACCAGCGCCAGAAACGGCTATAGAACGATTTGTAATAGCCGTAGAAGACGTTTTAACCTGAAAGCCAGTACCAGAGTTTACTAAAGACAATAAAGCGCCTGTAGTGCTGATATTGAAGAGTCCTTGCGCACCGCCATCTGTAATTACTAAACCATTCGTCACGCCAACATAACGACTGTTTGCCAATTGAGGTGTTTGATTGACTGTCAGATATGTATAAGTCTGAACAGGTGAGCCAGCAAGCGCCGCAGTTGTCGTTTGTACAGTTACGCCATTTTGAACGATAGGAACTGCCTCAGTGCCTGTTATTGCACCTGCCGCTGGGAGTTGTAGTATGGTTACTTGTGATGACATTATGTACTCGTATTGTTAGGCGGGTTTGGCGCAAGTGTGTCCTTATTGCCAGTATCTTCAATATCATTTGGCATACTGTTTTGCTGAGTCGAAATTTGAAACTGGGTTGTACCAGCAAAGTTTTCGCTACCCGTCATCAAGTAGTTATCTCCAGCATTCAAAGGTGTATCAGGGCGCGCAAAACGCAAGTTGATACGTTCCGTCTTCCTTGCGGCAAGGCGGTATGGGTCAAATTGGTCACGACATCCAGTATTACAGACTCGCAAGCCGGGAAAGTTTGGATCAGGCCCCAAAACAACAAAGGGATACTTCATCTTGCATCGGTCACAAATACCAATAGCAACAGATGTTAGACCTATAGTGTCTAAAAATATAGACATTATGCTGTGTACACCGAAATATTCGGCGCCCAGTAAATTGGTGAGCGGTCTCGCTCTTCTTGCTCTGCATCATAGAGAAACTGGGTTGCCATACGCTCAAGATAAGCAATCCTATCCATTGGTACTTGAGGCAACTCAAGACTCATTCTATGAGCCAACATAAACAATACAGCCTCATACCATCGTTGCGGTATCTCTAATTCATCAGTTAAAGCACCTACATCCTCAATTTGGCGTGAATACCAAAGAGTCATCTGCACAAATGGGTCAGATGGAGTTGGCCATATAAACATCTGAGGGTTAGGAATTTGACGGTTAAACCAATATTGATAAGGTTGATTTGCTGTGAAATTTTTATTTGGAAGATTGGTGTAATCATCCCGGTTTAATGCAGACATCTGCACTTCAAGGCTATTATTTCCAAAATACAGTTCTCTAACTGACAAAGTTGTATTGGCATAGGCTCTGCACCGATAAAAGGGGACAGTCTGCCCAGCCACAATATCAGTCCAAATCCATGTGTTATTGACTACAGCAACTGAGCCAAGGTCAACCAAAGTATTCCAAGTTGTACCATCTTCTGAGTATTCATAGATGAGAGACCAAGTACCTGTAGCCGCGGGCAAGATACCTATAGAACCAATATAAACAGGATTTGAAGTGCCATAATTGATAGAAATGTTCCCATTAGCACTTGTTTGAGTGCAAATAGTCTCAGTATTACTGTCAAAAGCATTGGCAATTACACCCCCCGCAGATGTAGAATACGCCCCAGTTGGGCGATCCATTGTGCGATAAAGGGCATTCCAAAGGTCAATTGTTCCCTTTGGTAGGTCATAAATGTATTTATCAGCCGTTAAACCAACAACTTTTTTAGTGATTGTCCAAAACTGAATACCTCGATTACCAAGGTTTGACAATAAAAAATAAAGGGATTGACGTGAGGTTAACTGTTGTTCAGAGGTCAACTCCTCGGCTAACTTACCACACCGACGAGCGCCATGATCTATCAATGTTTGTACATTAATGACGGTTTGTCCAACGGTTCCAGAGTACGCCATAACTATCCTTTACCAACCGGGGCATTTCCAACGCTTTAATGATGCCTTTGCTCTTGGAGCATCCCCTTTTGAATGTTCTACTACCCCAGACATCCGCGCACAAAATGAGTCCTTTCTAGACCCTCCTTGTGGTTGCGGTGCTTTTAAATGACTTCCAGTTTCTCTATTGTACTTGTCTCGACCCTTTTGTGTAAGTCCTGCGCCTTTATCTACTGATAATTTTTCGCCACGACCAATTGCCAAACTGGGGCCACCTTCTTTCATTTTGGCGGTTTTTGCTGATTCTCGGAAGTCTTGAGCAGTTGGCGCACCTTTGCTACCAACTTTTCGCATTTTTTCCCCAGAGCCTTCAGCAATTCTTTGCTGCTTTGCATGAATGTTGTCATATAAACCTCCTCCTTTAAATTTCTTCCCCTCATCAGCCTTGGCAAACTCTTTGCCAACTTTTGTGGGAATACCTACCTTTTTAGCAAAAGAGGGGTTGTGAGCAACCGCCTCCATCAAACGATGTTGGGAAGATGATTTGCTTGGCATGATTAACCTAACGGGTTAACGTAATGTTTTTGCATCTCAAGAATTACTGTGTATGCATCTCCAGCAGTACCATCTAAAGTTGTAAAAGTAATGATGCCATCTTTACCAGTACCTGCGTTGTTCCACAAACCACCAAAACCTGAATAGTCTTGGGTGTAATTTGTATTTGGCGGAATAATTTCAATAACTATTGGCGTAGTTGCTTTCCAGTTCATTTGAACTTCAAGCCCATGCGTCATTGCCGTACATTTTAAAATGGTCACAGCATCACAAGCGCCACCAGCATTTGATGGTAAAAGCGCCGAAGGAGTTACTTTTGCAACAGCAGACTCGTTTTCAGTCGTACTCATTGATGCGTAAAACTTCATAATGGCAATTCTCTCACCATCAAATAATGTTTGGGATGTAGCCGTAATAGTCATAAATCTCTCCAATTAAAAGCAGGGGGCGAACCCCCTACTAATTTTTAACAAGCCCTACCACCACTTCGCTTTTTGGCTGGTGGAGGAGAAACAGTCTTACTGATTTCACGCTCTGTTGTAGTTACTGCGCCTTGACCAGTAAGGCTATTAAAAGCCTTTTTGGCTTGACGTGGCAAGTACATTAGAGCATCAGTCATCATCTTTCGATCTGCCTCATTTTCAGCCTTTTCACGGGCATAGTGAGCATCATAAGCACCCTTAGATACATCAGTTGTGCCACCACCTTCATTCATCCGTTTGGGAGACCCATACTTCAGATTGCTATCGGTTTTGGCATCACGCATAGCAGATGCATTCTCTGTTCGGTTGTTCTTTAAAAGAACTGCCTCAGCAGGAGTTGCACGACCACCATTTTTGTAAGTTCCAGACAATTGACTGATTCTTACTGGCGCGGGAGTTGGCTTGCGACCTTGAGGCATCGCGACGGGACGACCTGAATTAACAGTACCCCCCGCCGCGTAGGCTTTTTTTGCTGAACCACCTTTTTTAAAGCCTCCAGCATTGCCCAAGCGAACATCACCTGTACCCCCACCTGAGTTATCAGGAATTGCAGTATGCATTTCAGTCGTTGCATAAGAGCCAGAAGTAGACTCAGAAGGAATGATGCCCCCTGTTGCATACTTCTTAATCTTTCCACCCATTTTGTAGCCACCACCATTGCCTAGTTTTACACCACCAGTCTTACCTGAAGACTTGCCTGTGTACTCTGCGGTATGCATCATCGTGTTTTTGTACTTCTCCGCACCACGAGCAGAGGCTGATACAGGAATAATTCCATCACCAGCCACACCGCCTTTAGCAAACTTAGCAATCTTGCCACCTTTCTTGTAACCACCGCCATTGCCAAGGGCAACACCGCCAGTTTTCAAGCCTTTGTGACCTTTAGATGCTGGCTTGTTTTCGTGAGACTTTAGTTCTTTCTCAAGACCTTTCATCTCTTTCATTTCAGCCATATGAGTCTTTTTGGACTCACCACCCTCAGCCTTACCACCTTTTTTCATTGGAGGAGGGGCCATTGGAGGGCCTGATGGAGTAACTGCAGGTTTAGCCATCATCGCTTTACGGCGTGCAGCCATTGATGGTTTGCCGGGAGCGCGAACTGGAGCATTAACTGCAGGGCGACCCAATAAAGCGGGAGTTCCTGACATCATGTCCATAGCACCACCACCCATAGCCATTTTTTTATGACCAGATTCGGCTTTGCCACCTTTTTTCATGTTTACATGACCACCTTTAGCAAGTTTTAACTCTACTGAAGGCTCAGTGGTCATCATCTTGACCATTGGTTTAAATTGTCCCATGTCGCGCTCCTTATGCTTGGGTGACGCCAAGAGCGCCAATACGAGTTGCATTTGGGCCTGCCGCAATTGCTGGCAGGGCTATTCCCATCACAAGACGTTTGATACCATCTGCCGCCGAGGAGGGCAAATAAGTACCCCTCACATCACCAGTTGTGGTGGTAGCCGTCAATGTAGCGGCAACAGTCATGGTGCCAGCATCTTCAGCCAAAGTATTGTCCCAGCCCGCACGGGTGACGTAGCCCCTATCAGTGATACGCAATGGCGCACCCAAGATGTCGGTTGTACCTACCGCAACAGTTACCACGCTTGCGCCAGAAGA
>Ga0304730_1000193_pt1 | contig 54296 bp, 31 predicted proteins | sample M_130628_MF_Meta_FD_190474 | JGI IMG/M metagenome (GOLD analysis project Ga0304730, IMG submission 190474) | Freshwater microbial communities from Lake Montjoie, Canada to study carbon cycling - M_130628_MF_MetaG (v2) (version 2) | ecosystem: Environmental > Aquatic > Freshwater > Lake | place... | reverse complement strand
AATAAAAAGTACAAACGAACATGGTAATCTCACAATATATGGACCGAGCTCTATGAAATTATATTTATTAGATAAAACATATATATTGTTTATTGAAGATTTACATATTGTTCCACAAAAAGAATGTGCAGTCCCAGATAGTCCCGTATTATGGGTACATAATTTTATAGAAACTATATTGAACTATTCTGGTCCAACACAGTTTTTTTTGGAACACAGTATTTTTTATAAAAATTTTGAAGAAGGTCAAATTGTAGATGTGTTTCAAGATGATAGTATTGGAATAGGTAAAACACAAGAATATTTTGATAGATGTTTAAGAAATGAAACATATGATTGTAGGCATACCATACACAGTATTAATAATATGGAATTTAGGCGTTTTTCATCATCTAAATATAATTTAACCTTATCTAGTAAAGTGTTAAATATTGAATTACCATTATTTCAAAATAGACAACAAATAATTCAGATGGATTTATCTGTAAATAATTCTGTATTTGATGTAATATATTTATATTTCTATAACATATTGAGGTCATTATCTATAAATGAAGCAGGATTTATAGAATTAGATGAATTAACAAAGCAGCATTTCATACGACTCTTGACTAAATTAAAAATAAATTTTATTAATTTACTTGACGCATTGTTTAACAAAGATGTCGATAATTTTATTGATTGTTTATTAAGTTTTCGTCTAACAATTAGTGATCATAATAAAGTTCTGTTAAATAGCCAATTTAAAACTGATGAGACAAGAAAAATATATAAAAAAATATTAAAACAATTATCAAATGAATCAATATATGATAAAAAATCAAATTCAGAATTATTGACTTATTTTACATCTAAAATCGATGATATAATAAATAATACAGAATTAGAAAGGCTGATTCATCAAATAGATAAATTATCATCAAAAGACTATTCAACAGTATATACATATATGAGAGAAATACTTGAATATTTAAAAAGAGCATATCTTCATATTAGTTCCTCAATATTTGATATATATAATTTAAAAAGATATCTTAGACAGATGCCAACTGATGAAAGTGTCTTTAAATTAGTAATAATTTATGCAGGCAGATACCATACAAGAAGATATATTGATTTTTTTAATAATACTAGACAAGATTTTTCCTCAGTTATTGAAACAAATGAAACAGATGATGGATGTACAACTTTAACTAAAGTTCAACTTGATACACTAAATAGAACATTAGGAAATATCAAAGATCAATATGATAAAGACAATTTAAAACTAACAAAATTTCTTAATGAGGAAGATATAATGACTGATGTTAAATACAAATTTAACGAATTGTTAAATTATAATTTACGCACACATATTTCGCTCATAAAAAAGAATATAACCGAACTTAAAGATGAAATTATCAAGATCAAACAAAAACCACATTATGATATATCTGAATATCAATCAAAAACTGAACTTCTCGAGTATCTTATCTTATATAAAAAGCAACAGTTGTTAACATATGTCAGATTTAGGAACAAATTGCGTAATCAAAAAAAAATAATATCACAGAATCCACAAGAAACCAAAAAATTAGATAGGGATCAAGCTGCTGCCGTTGCCGTAATTAGCCCTACTAGTCCTGAATCTGCAGCTGCAGCTGCTGCTACAACTACCCCTGCCAGTGAGGAGGAAGAGGAAGTCTTTACAGTACTTACTGCGAATGATTTTTTTAGTGGCTATAATTCCAATACATGGTTCTATCACTGTTATTAAATATAAATATAATTAATTATTTTTTTATAGAGTTCTTCTATTATTTTATTTTTATTATCTGACATCATTGTGTCATAATATCTTTCTATCCAGTCATAGTATGATTTGACAAAAAAATTAAATCCACTTCTTGATGGATCAACATATACTATTAATATAGCATTAAATAAATACGATTGTGGAGACTGTTATTTCTTAAGACAAAAATATAAAAATATTAGACAGAAAATTGGAACAGCCATGATGTATTTAGAAAGATTGACATATTATGATGAAGGATTACCGATTACAAGTAGGTAGCGTTTCATATTAGTATAATTTATTAATTAATATTATTAATTAACATCATAAATGAACAATACAATAATATTAAAATAAAAATTATTATATTAATATTAATATTAATATTAATATTAATCTTGATAGATTAAATATATTAATTAATATTAAATGCGCAGACTTTTAATTGGTCTTTTTATTTTTTTTAGTGTTTGTTATATTTTAAATAATCTAATCTTTATTATCAATCGTGCTAAACATGATGTCTCTCCTTTACAGGAAGATACAACTTCTTTTGGGGAACTTCGTTTTCCAAAACGTGAGCATTTTAATCAAGGACTATTAATTGCTTCTGTTGATACACAAAAACTTATACCTTATTTTAATAATCCTAATATACCACAAAAACAATCCACTATTAATTTTGATATTATTAACAATATTAAAACAAGTCTACAAAATATCCAAAAAACTCCAAATTCTGCACTAATTAATAAAACTCTGAATAATGAAACATATAAATTAAACAATATTATGAATAATATTATGAATAATACAACTAATCCAACTTATGTTCTAAATGAAGGGTCTGTTTCTTTGTCTGTTCCCTTGTCTGATATTATGGAAGAATCAAATAATATTTTTTCTGATTATGGTCCATTTGAATTAATATATATCAATACAAATGCGAAAGACAATAAAATTGATAAATATTATAGAAGACGTAAATTGAGTGATAATTCAACAATATATTATATTGAAACATATTATGGTAAAACAAATAAGCCTGTATCAACGATATTTTATAATGCAGAAGATTTGAAATTGCCAGATATGGATATATTAAAACAAGAACAAGTTGTATTAGGTTTACGAAATTTAGGAAAAATGATTATTGAAAACAGATTGACATTATATGGATACAATAATAAAATTTATTTGTTTGATAAATCATATGATGGGTTTCAGCCAATGTTAATAACATTCAGAACCAGTATTACACCATCTCAAATGAAATACAAAATATACACAATTTTTGGAATTAATTATCAATCAAATGCATATACAGATATGTTAGAGAATGAAGATAAGACTTATAATAAATATATTGTATATTTGAGACCAAGTATATGTGATGATTTAATAAAAAAATTTCCAGAAAAACTAATAGTAATTCCATTATTACAAGAATTAAAGTTTAATATAAATGGAATAACAGAAAGAAATTATAATTCATATGGATTAAATGAGACATATTTATGTCTGAGAGTTGGTTCATTTATACCTAATAATCCGGATGAAATTATAAAAGTTAATGATGAATTAATTAATTTTGTAATTGATTCAGCAAAAATAAAATCAGAAAATATTTATTATAGACTATTAAATGTGGAAGGATTTAGTTGGGATGCGATTAATGATTTTATGAATAAATTGTCAACATATGTTTATGTATTCCAAATATCATTATTATTTATTAAAAAATTTTAGTTATCATTATCAGACATATCGTGGTCTGAATGTTCTTTATTTTCAGGATCTGATTTTTCTATTTTTTGGATATTATGTGATTGATTATCAGAATTAATTTTATTACCATCAAATATTACATCAATTGGTTTATCAATAGTAAATAGGTCTGATTTTATATTAAGATTATTATAAAATGAATCTTCAGATAAAGAAGATTCTGCATTATAGATATGTTTAGAGAGGACCATAAAATAGTAAATTTCATAAATATTTTCGAGTGCCAATATGAGAAAATGATTTTTCATAATATCTTTTAAACAAATATCATTTATTAGTTTAATATTGAGTCCATATGTTGTATTTATTAAATCTGACTGTGATTTTAGATTATTTAATTTTATTTTATAGATTGATGGACAGTCTATTGTGAAATCTGTTAAATATTCTGGTTTACCTTCTTCTATATTTACATCAAATGATGATAAATTATATCTGGCAGTATTTGTTGGTTTAGTGCGTATAAGGATATTATAGCAGCAATCTGCATCTGAATAATATATAAATGCACATCTTTTACCGTATTCATTTTTTACATCAATAGAATTTTCACTAATAATTTCTCTAAGAATATCGATAGTATTTTGTGTAGGTGCGATGACTGCTCTACATCCGGCTTCTATGGAACCATTTACTTTCATATTAATACCTCCGATTGCTGTAATTTTAAAATTACTACTTATTTCTCCTGTTAGACCTACACGATTGCATAGGGTGTGTCCCAATAATTTGCTCAAATGAGAGATCATAAATGCTCCACCAGCACTTGGTCCATCTTTTTGAATACTTGAATCTAAAATAATATGTATTGCAGAATTATTGACAACATGAATGATTCTTTTATTAAATTCACTTTGTGATATTCCAAAATAATTATTAAATATATTAACATCTAATTTAGCTAAATAATCTGATGTAAGAATGGTGCTAATCATAGCAGAATCTTGCATAGTTTTTTGTGCACCTAAAGTAATCAACATGCCTTTTTTAGCCAAAGATTTGTTAAATTTGATTGTTATAGGGAGAATACCTCCAATACCCATAGTGGTCGCATACAGTCCAATTATTTTGCCTGGTTCCCATGAGACAATATCTTTAATATGATCATTTTTTAATTTAAATTTGTCAGACAGTATTATTTCAATATCTGTTTTAGTCAGAATAATATTATTAACAATATTCATATTATTATCAAAAGATAGACTATTAAGGTATGCCATATAACGGTTCGTTATTCTTGTGTATAGTTCTTCTATATTATGATTTTTATATGCATAATATTTATTGTCAGGACTAAAATTACATTGAAATGCCTCATTGTCAGATATATTTGTATTTTCATTATAATTATTTATATCCTTTGCAAGAATTCCAATGTTTGTTACTATTGCAAGATTTATTGTGTTTATGATCTCCAATATTAGATTCTTTAATTTACGCACACCTGCCTCCTTTGTTCTCGTATGGATCAAATATTCTAACACCGGTAATGGTATCGTTATTAAATCTTCTGATAATCCTCTCTCTTTTAATAATATTTTTAACATCTGTTTTTGCACCATACTCGCTTTCGTATATGTACTATACCCACTTACATTTATTATTTGCATTCTATCTTTCAAAATAGGATTAATTTTGGATGCATCATTTGCAGTAGCAATTAAAGTAACAGTACGAACATCCACTTCTATTTCAAAATAATTGTCAACAATTTTAGAATTTTGAGTATAATCTATAACAGACAATAATTGTTCTATATATTTACACGGTTTATCTATCTCATCTAATACTATTAATTTTCTAAATAAAGATTGAACAAATAAAACTTCTTTAGTTAAAATACCTGGTTGTGCTCCTACATATACTGCATTCGAACCTAATAATGTATTCTCTCCTGTTAACGAGGGTATTGATAGCACATATACTAAATTTTTTACTTCGTCTTCTGTCGGATTCTTATCTGGTTCAAAAAATAATATTTTTGCAATACACATAGCTATAAATGTTTTACCTACACCCGGTGGTCCAATTAAACATAATATTTTTCTGGTTGCAAGAGGATTCGCATTTGACACTGTGTCCATAATATATTGCCAAACTGCTTTCTTAACTGTTAACTGTCCCTCTGACATATTTAATATTCGCTCTCTTACTGTTCTCTCAAAATTTGAAAAATTATTCAAATACGTCTTCACTTTCTCTGATAAATTACCAGAAAATAAATCATTATTATGTTTTTTTGTATCATCGCTCACCATTGCAATTAATACATCTTGTAATGAATATATTTTTTTTGTTGGATACATCAATTTTGCACTATCTACCAAATCTATTAATTGTGAATGAATATTTAATAAGAAAAAATTTATACTTATCTTCTCTAAATATCCTATCATCTTCTTTACACGCTCTTTCTCCGCATTACCATCTCCAAACATACCACCTTTACTATCCTCGTCTGAACATAGTTCATTACATTTGTCTACCAATTTTTTCACATTCACACCATACTTCAAACCAAATAATTGTTTCCATATATTTACACGTTGAGATAATGTTATTTTTTCACTCACATTCGCATCTGTTTTAGATTCATCTGTGCTTCCAATACCAGCATTTTGCATAATAGTTTGTTTAATAAGATTAGGTAAAGTATCTAAAAATTCTCGACACAATCGATTATTACATCTTACTAAAATAACAGCGAGGAACAAACAACTTTGAACATTAAATTCAGCAGTATGGATCATAATAAGATATTTTGTATGAAAACAATATTTTGCAAATTTTTGGATAAAATGGGGCGACTCTGAACATTTATTTTGTTTTACATCTATTATATTATTATTTGATAACCATGGCATATGAGACATATTAATATCTTCATTACTCTTGTCCACTATACGTAATATTTCTGATATATTATTTGTGTCATTCACTGGTTTCACTTTTGAACCTGTTTCTGGTGTACATAATGTATTACAACTACTTATCGCATTATATGCTCTTTCAATATATTCCATAGGATGTATTCCATTAAATGAATTCAAACAACAGTCCCGTATATGTATTTTATTGTATAATTTAAACGGTTTATTTGATGATTTAACATATTTAAGATTACCAAAATATTTCACAAATGTCGGATCATTACGTATCGTTTCATATGAATCATTCACTACATATGCTTTGATATTTAATAAATAATCCGATTTTTCCTTCTCACGAAACTTTAATAACAAATTTATTGCTAATAAATCCTCCTTCAAATCCTCGTTCTTTATCTTTAATGTTAATACATTCTTTTTCGTTTCTGTTGTTGATACTCTTGGACTCGTCTGTTTGTTTGTATTAAAATATGTATATGGTTGTACTTGTGAATCATTATTTAACCAATTAACAACATCATAATATTTTTCTGTATTTGCTACTATTTCATCTTTCTTTATTACAGACGCCGATACACATTTAAATATCAAATCAATGTATTCATAATATTCTCTATTATATTTGCCTGTTTCTGGACTCACTTCTACATTTACATTTTGACTCAAATCCGTTATGTTTGTTACCATATTTAACGTTTCTGTTTTCGGTTTTATACGTCTTTTAATTTCTTTTTTGTCAGATTGCCCATCTAATGAATCTTCCGTGTTCTTCTTTCTCCGTTTTACTTCTTTTTTTACAGTCTTTGACTCGTTATCACCATCACATATATCAATCTCAAACAGTTTATTAACGACTGATATTTGAGGTGGACATACTTCAGCTAAAATTTCTCTTAATATTGCATCACTTGGCTCGTTTTTTTTGGATTTTACAGGAACATTGATGTATGAGTCAATATTAAATAATTTATTAAAAATATTTCCAGATACACTGTTATTCGTGCATATTATTTTTAGCGATTTCATTGTTGTTTTGAATTCATCAAAATTCACAAATTTATTACAATCTGAATTATCTATATTATTTTTCATATTATCTGTTATTTAATTATACAATTATATATATTTTATACCTAAATAATTAATTTAACTTTTTTTATTGATTCTTTTTTAAGATAAAAAACAATCTTATTTTTATATTTTTTCTTATATATGCTTTTTATACGTTTTTTTGTTTTTCTTTTAAATACTACATTTGATTAGTTATATGTAATCACATATATTTAAAACATAAAAGATTTCACTATATAAAAAAATTGATTAAGTAATTCTCAGTAATATAATGATTAAATGATATAATATATTATTAATATGGAAAACACATTGAATAGATTGTATCAGACATTATATGCAGACAGAACATTAAAACCATTACAGGTCGAAATTTTGGAACATTTGATTAATGGGCATGATACGTTAGCTATTTTGGCTACAGGTGCTGGCAAGTCTATTTGTTATCAATTACCTTTTTTATATTTTAATAGAACTAAATCTATTATCGTCGTTAGTCCATTAATTGCCTTAATGGAAGATCAACAAATTAATCTTAATAAAATCGGTATTCCAAGTTTGTGTTTTAATTCTAATATGACGTCTAATGATAAAGAACATCATAAAATGTCAATTATAGACGGTGATGAACATAAAATATTATATATGACACCAGAATATATAGTTAAAGAGGAAATCTTTATAAAGGATCTTGTCAAGGAGAATAAATTATGTCTGATAGCGATAGATGAGGCACATTGTTTATCAACATGGGGACATGATTTTAGAAAAGAATATCAACAATTAGGTTGTCTCAAAGAATGGTTAACTGGTTCTAAAATTCCAATATTTGCGTGCACAGCGACTGCAACACCAAAAGTTCAGAAAGATATTTTACAATTTCTCCAGATTGATAAACCAAAAATTATTAAATCAAGTTTTGACAGAAAAAATCTGTCCATTGAATGTCATAAAAAAACTTCTGATGTTTTTACAGATATTCGCCCTTTCCTTCTACAATATTTTAATGATTGTATTATTATTTATGCTAAAACAAGAGACGATACTGAAACTATTTGTGAAATTGTTAAAAAAATGAACATTACTTGTGAAGCATATCATGGTGGTATGACTCCTAAAAAACGTAAGGAAATTCATAATGGGTTCGTTAATGGTACCTATAAATGTATTGTAGCAACTATCGCTTTCGGTATGGGTATCGATCAAAATGTACATCTTATTATCCATTATGGTATCCCTAATGATATGGAATCTTATACTCAAGAAATTGGACGAGCTGGACGCGATGGTCTGGAATCTAAATGTGTATTGTTTTGGAACAATAAAGATCTTATGATATGCAAAATTCTTTTAAAAGATATTGAGAATGAAAAATATAAACAGTTTAAAAATGAGCAAATAAATCTGATGGAAAAATGGGTTCAGACAAACGTATGTCGTAAAAAAGTTTTATTGAAACATTTCGGTGAATCTATGGATGAAGCATGTATGAAATGTGATAATTGTATTAATGCAGAAGCTGAAAAAAAACGCAAATATGATCAATCACCTCTTCACTATCCTATGTTCCTTATTATGAAAACTATGTTCACCATTAATAAACGTGGTATCGGTATTAATAAAATTGTCGATATTTTACGAGGTTCCAAAAGTAAACTTATTCAAGATCTCACTTCTTGTCCTACTTATAATCTCGGATTCAAATATGCTATCGACCTCCTTAAAGAAATTATTAAATTATTGATCTTTAATGATTTCCTCAAAGAAGTCTCTTTAGATAGTAAATTCGCTACTATGATTACTACTACACAAAATACTGTTGACTGGTGGTTTAATGCTCGGAATTTCACTAAAGAAAACCAAATGAGTCAAATTAAATGGATCCAATTTATTATTCCTGCATCATTTGAAATTATCCTTAAATATTTACCACGTAATAATGACCCAATTTCTATTTATAATCGTAAATCTGATATTGAAAAAACATATGACATGTTTAATATGGATGAATATGGCAATATTAAGGATTTAGATTATGGTCTTGATGAACCAACTATTGAAAAACCAATCCTCCGCACTAAAAATGTACCAATCACATATTTGCACGACCAATCTGTTATTAAAGAACCAGTCTTAGCAACTAAACCAAAAAGAAGAAATAAAGCAAGTACAAGTGTTATGCAAGTACATAATATTTAATTTAATCTTGTCCATATTTTTTTTATTTAACATAATTTATATTACAATGTCTAATATAAATTATGGAATGTTTACTATTATTTATAAATCTGATTTTTTACAACAAATTAACTTTGACGACGATTATCTGCCAATTAAAATGAGCAAATTTATAAATAATAATATATTATTATCAAAAAAAGAATCTATTCCACACACTGTTGGGCTTTCTAATACCATTTTTTTAGCTCTACCACAATGGGTAAAAACACCAATTGAAGCCATCTCAAACTCTCTCAAATTAAAACATGATTCAGATAACACATATAGTCAACAAATAAATCCTATTGTAAATGAAATGCACGATCTAAATGATACTATTAATTCATTTTATATCAATCATCAAAGTAATCCTTATATTCCATATGATTTTAGTGTTAATGGACACTCCTATACTGGTCTCTACAATCATTTCCTTCCTAATAAAATTAAAATATTATTTAATATGTTTGATTCATCCACTTTTGAACAATCTATTTATAATTGTGTTTTCAAATCATGTAATAATGATAGTCTTGTGTTTGGTATTACTAAAGTAAATAATAAAGCATCTTTTTTTAAAATATTTAGTGTTAAAAATTTCATAGACAAATATATACATTTCGCATCTAAAGACGCTAAATATCTATATTTATCTATGAAATTTCAAAGAGTTTCTTAAATTATCGATAATTTAAGAAACTGTCTGCAAATAATGCCACTTTTCTGTTTGCATATGATGAATCTATTTTTTCTAAAACATCCGTCTTAAATTTATTCAAATATATATTCAAAAAAATTGAATAATTTATTATTTACAGTATATATATTACAAATTTAGTATATATATATATATAATATGGCAAACTTTCCTTCATTTTTACCATCTTTGGCTCGCACTCCTAGCCTCGCTACTGAACAAAGAAGTGAACATTACAAAAGTAAAAGTCAGCTTGTTATTTCTGCACTCAAAAACACGTTTAAATTCGTTAAACAATTAAGAATCGATGGAGCAGATGTTGATTTTATTATAGTTCCTTTCGATAATTTTTCGAATATTTATTCAACATATCCTTTACCTACTATTGCACCACAAGATGGTCTATTAAAAACTATTAATTTAATTCAATATGATGATATGGAACATGTAATTAAGAGTAGATTACATCCATCAGGTGGAACAGATTTTGTTGCTATTGAAAATGCAGATCAATACATTAATAAGTATTTAAATGAAGAGATTACACCTAATATTAAAATTATTAAATATATTATGTCAGATGGTCAATCAAATAATAAAGAAATATTGATGAGTTCTAAAGAACATAGATATGATTATTGTCTTGGAATTGGTAATGAAACCCAATATGACAAACAATTATTGGGACATCTTGGAAAAAATATGATTGGAGGAGATGATGAAACAGCTGTGAATGACTCATTAATTGGCGATCCATTTGGTGCTATTTCTAAATTAGATATTAATGTTAAAACAACCGTGTATACTACAGCAAAACCGTCTGATTTTAAAACAAATTTAAAAGTTATTGGTTCTAAATCTAATGTTGTTATTAATCCTGAGCAATTTTTAGATGACCAATTATTTATTCCAATCCTTAGCAATAATAATACTGTTAAACTAATTGGTAGATGTCCACCTATTAGAATTCCTGAACAAAAAATAGTTTTTATATTTTATGTGGATATTTCAGGTTCAATGGGAGATATTATTGGAAGAGAACTATCTTTCCCATCTGCATCATTCGCTTCAGTCCCACCTCCTGGTTTTGGATTTCCACCATCTGATGACAAACATTCTCTAAATGAAGTTATTCCTTTAGATGATGTTCATATTCTATCAGACATTAACACTATTATGGTTGATTCAGTGGTTTCCGCATCAGCACCAGCACCAGCACCAGCATCAGCACCAGCACCAGCACTAGTGTTAGAATCTCCATATTATAGTTACGAATTAGAATCGATAGAAGAGTTTCATACATATAATGAAGTATATTTTGATATTAAAACACCATTAGATGCTCCGATTTATGTTAAAATCGAATCAAATACTGGAACATATTATTGTAAGACATTAAATATGTCTCAATCATTTGAAAATAATGATGACCTTTTAATTAGCAAATTTTGTGATTTAATGGAACAATTCAAATCTATCAGATTATTGGAAGGAGACGAACAAGTTCAAGCAATTAAAGATTTAGGTGAATTTATTAGATGCCCTGAAAATAATCGATTATTTAAAACGATTAAACAAGATCCAACACCATCCAGAATTAGATTATATTATATTGCATTAATTACACAAATTAAGAAACAAGTGCAGAATGTATTAGAGAGTAAACGGTCTGACAGATTATTGAATCAAATGATGGATAGAACACCAATGGATTTAGCAAGAGCAGTCTCTTGTGGTGTGTCTACTCAATATTCATCACCATATCCTCCGCCTGATATGCCTAATTTAAATATTTCAGATGAATATGACGTTTCAATTAATTGTTGCACGATATGTAATGATAATGTTCGTGATATTGTGTATGATTGTGGACATGTTGTGTGTAAAGATTGCACTATTCAAATATTTTTCAAAATTGATCCTAATGTTGAGATTAATACTCATCCAAGAGCAGTTCCTGATAGTGATAGTGCTTCTGCTAATCCAATAGTCGATGATATTCCAAATTTGTATCCAATGTATAGACAACAAACAAATTATATGAGTTATGACAGTAGGACTTGTCCAGTATGTCGTAAAAATGTTAACACTGTTCAGAAATTATTAGTTGTTGACTCTAATAAAGACACACAATTTAAATGTTTAGAACAAGATTGTTTAAATTTGTCTCAACGTATGTCCGAAGATTGTGGGCATTTAACATATTGTAATAAATGTTGGAAAATACGCAAAACCGCTAATAATTTAATTTGTCATTGTAATGTTCCTATTACTAAATATAGGAAGGTCTTTCATTAAATTGATTTTGCAATTTTTTTTATAAACAAAATAAAATATAATAATATTTTATTTTATTTTATTTTATTTTATTTTATTTTATTTTATGAAGAGTTTTAATTTTAATGTTTATTAAGTTTATCAATATTTTTTATGATATGTTGGATTTCTTCACGATTTTTATTATTTTTTATTAATTTTGCGACGTGTTTGATTGTTAATTCATTATATTTATGAAAAGTTGTATCAACGAATGTTTCCATTTCGATATTCCATTTGATTAGTTTTTGACATTCTTTTAATTTTTCTAAATTCGATGTATCCATATTTCCACATCTTGCTCTATTGTTTTCGTATTTTAATACTATATCTTTAAATTTTGCAACTGGTTTGTCTAATTTCAGGTTTACGATATTGTGTAATATAAATAACCAATATACTACACCATTCCGATCATCTAAATAATCGTCTATTGGAAAACTATCATAAAAAAATATATATGATTTTCTACATACACTACATGGTAGTATTTGTTTTAAATTTTCAAAAAATATTTTATATGCATCTTTATCACATTGTTTTGGATCTTGTGGATAATTAAAGGAAACTGTATGAAAAAAAGACCAAGCATCTGGACCCCATTTATTTGACTGCATTAATATAATATATATTCGGAAATAAATATATATATATATGATATTTTTATCTGTTTATTATTTTTGTTGTTAAATATATATCATCAGAAAAATATATTATATATATAATTATAAATATTAATAATATTATTATTAATAATACCGATGAGTTTATTATAAATAGTCTCGCTCTAACTTCTTTTTTGTATGATGGTAATATTCCATAATCACGCGATAAGATTTTATACAAAAATCTCATATAATTTATTATTTAGAAAATAATAAATTATATTTTATATCTATCTTTTTAATCACTCTTGGCTTCACTTGGAGCTGATACAACTTCAACTGCTGCTGATACAACTTCAACTGCTGCTGCTGTTGCTGCTGCTACTTCTTGCACTTGTTCTGATGCAACACGAGGAACACGAGGAACACGAGGACCACGTTGTTCACGTTGACCACGTTGTCCACGTCCTTGTCCTCTACCACGCCCTTGTCCTCTACCACGACCTCTACCACTACCTCCATCACGACCTCTTCCAGTATTAGAACTGACTTGTGGTGGTAGTTGTGAAGGTCCTACAACATTCGCATAGCTTCGTCTTGATGCACCTTGAGATGATGCATATGACACAACAGAACCTACATTAACTGTGTTAGTATCAGTTTCAGCTGTGTCAGAGTGAACAGTTGTTCGGCGGTATAGTCTAACTGGTCGTTGTTCAGATGCTGCATTAACCCCATCTTGTTGTGCATTAGCACTATCTTGTTGTGCATTAACTCTTTGATATTGTCCTGTAGAACGTTGACCACCATTTCGTCTACGATATGGAAAAAATACACGGCTACTATTTAAAACTGATGCAAGTGCATAAGAACTCACCACAACTTTAAAATTTAGATTATCGTTAACTACTTTAAAACATCGTCTAAGTTCTTTAGTGGAGTCATTTGATTCAACAACTGAACGAAGATAAGCAACGATACTTTGGAAAGTAACTTGTTGACCATCTAATTGATGAGATGCAGGGACAAAATATTCATATAAAGTTTCACGAGCTCGAATATTTTTTTCCTTTAATTCGGCAAAAAAGGCTGTTCGTTGTTCATATGTAGTAAGATTAACATAAACCTTATCATTCTTAACTTCAAATGGATATTGAGTTCCAGATGGAGTAAAGTCTTTGACAATAAATGAATATTTATTCAAACGAAATCCTGAAAATCGTGGAGCCGAATCATTGTTTGCTGCAAAGTCTGTCATTAATATATTATACATTATACTAATAATTATTATTTAAATGTGTTTATTTACAGACATATATCATATATATTTAAAAACATATTTAATATTTAATTCTATCATATATAAATGCAATACGGAGAAAATGGTACTATTGAATATTCACCTGATGCTGTCGGTGACAAAATGTTGGTTATGTTTAATCGACTAATTAGAAAACTACCTGAAGACGACTTAACACATTTATATCAAGATGCTGTTAATGATATAAAAAATAATTATAATTCTTTTTTATCTAAATTTACTAATCTCATTTTACTTTCATTTGATACACGAAATTGTCGGGGTGGTAAAGGTGAACGCGACCTTTTCTATGTCTTTTTTGAACTTATTACTAAAGATTTTCCCGAAACATCTAAAAATCTATGCAAATTAATATCTGATTATGGATATTTTAAAGACTATTTTAATCTTATCGAACGTGGACATCTTGATAAATCTATAGTGTCTCGTATCTTTGATTGTATTGGAACACAATTATCCAAAGATATATTATCTGTTGAATCAACTTCCCTTGCAGGTAAATGGATGATTAGAGAAAGCTCTAAAACATATGATGTTATTACCGAAATTTTAAGAACAAAATATGGTATGAATGGACTTGCTTCTGAAATTATGTGTAGACTATCAGTTGAAGCAAAAGCACTTTTAGTTGGAAAAAATACTGTCCAAAAATACAGATTTATGATTGCTTCTCTTAATAAACAGATCGCCACTGTTGAAATTAATATGTGTAATGGCACTTGGAAAGATATTCATTTTCCACGTGTCCCTTCCATTGCTCTCGACAAATATAAACACGCTTTCGATCTTACTCTTACTGATAAACAAAATAAACGTATTAATAAACAAATTGGTCTATATGAAGATGATAATTATGATTCATCTTGTGCACGTATTATTGACTCAGATAAATTAGAAGATCGTGTTGAGTGTAAGAAAAATTATATCAATTTTTTAGCAAATGGAAAAGTAAATGGCTCACAAATTGCAATCGAAAAATTAGTTGAAAATATCCTTAAACAACGTTCACAATTATCCGGCTCTCTTTCAGATCTTATAAATGATGGTAAATATACTATGGCTCTTGCTCACCGTCAATTTAATTCATATGTCGATTTTGTATGGAACCAACTTCTGGAAGCTGAAAAAGATGCTAATAAAAATTTAGCTTCTCTAAATAAATCTATTAATTTTTCTGTTGAACACGATGAAGTTATGATTGATGTGTCTGGTTCAATGTCAGGAACACCAATGAATGCAGCAATTGGGCTCGGTTTACTGTTTATGAATCTGAGAAAAAAGAAAAATCCAGATGCTGATTTATCATTTATTACATTTGATAGTAATCCATCATTCGTATATCTTAATGATTGTCAAACATTCCCTGCTATGGTTAAACGAACCAGTCAAGCTGAATGGGGAGGTACTACTAATTTCGTAGCAGCTTTCGATATGCTGATGCAACGTAATGGTCGTAATATCAAAAATGCCACTAAACGTGTAATATGTCTCTCTGATATGCAAATTGATTCTGCTGTTGGACACAATTATACAAATTATTCTTCCAGTGTAAGCACTGTAAATCATCTATCAGGTGTTGAAACAATGTATGAAACTATTTGTAAAAAATGGAAAGCATGGTATGGACTACCTGAAAATACCACTGAACTTCCAACAATCGTATTCTGGAATCTTAGAAGTGATGTATCTGGCTCACCTGTTGACTCTACTGTTAAAGGAGTTATTCAAATCTCTGGCTACTCCGCAAGTCTCGTTAAAATGCTATTATTTGGCGACGAACTTACACTCGGAAATTCTGAAAAACCTACACCTTCACAAGTATTATATAAAAAATTAGCAGCGAAAGAATATGATATCGTTCGTCAAGCATTAGGATGGAATAATAATAATTTACCAGCTAATTCCACTTTTGCTAAAGAATGTTTCAAAATTGTTAATAACTCTTCATCTCTCTTTAATGAAATTGTCGCAGATTACAATCAATCACTATCAAAAATACATGCATTTGATTCACATCCATTTTCAAGTTCAAATTCCAGTTCCGATTCTGAATACCAATCTAATTCGTTTCATTCCGATCTTAAAACTTTACAAAATAATATACAAAATTATATTAAACTAAGTTTGCCAAATAGACCAGAAACTGAATCTGAATCTGAATCTGAATCTGAATCTGAATCTTCTTCCGATTCAGAAATTTATAATGATTTTATTTCTAATGAACAAACAGTTGAACAATTAGAACAAACAACTGTCGAACAATCAAGTGGACAATTAGAACAAACAACTATCGAACAATCAAGTGAACAATTAGAACAAACAGTTGGACAATTAGAACAAACAACTGTCGAACAATCAAGTGAACAATTAGAACAAACAGTTGGACAATCAAGTGAACAATTAGAACAAACAAGTGAACAATTAGAACAAACAGTTGGACAATTAGAACAAACAGTTGGACAATTAGAACAAACAGTTGGACAATCAAGTGAACAATTAGAACAAACAGTTGGACAATTAGAACAATCAAATCAAGATAGCGGTATGTTTAGTTATTTAAAAAAATTATGGAGATAAAGCACTTATAAAAAATTGATATTATTTTAACTTAAATAATATTAATATTAAAGATTACATATATATATATAACAATGTTAGGGATACAGTTAGAGAAGAAACGTAAACTATTTGACACAACATTTGTTGACTATGTTTTGCTAAACTGGGTAATGCTAAATGACAATGTGTATTTAGTTGACTTTAAATATATGAGTGATGAACATGTTATTAAATGTTCAGCAATCATCAAACCAGAAATCTGGTGTTTTTCAATAAAACTACCAAAAAATATTGAAGATGTATTTTATGTTTCATCGGATAATGCAGACCCATCAGAATATCAATTACAGATAATAAATGAAATAAATATGCATGCATTCAAATATGATTATACTGATTTTATTGGGAATCTTGGTTATAAAAATGACGATTATTATGAGATACAGAAATCAATATTAACAAAATATTTAAATGAATTAAATGATAAATGTGGTGATTGTGAGGCAGCATTATTAGGTATCGAAAGTGGTTCTGATGTAGATGATGTTATTGCGAAATTACAAAATCAAGAACAAAATCAAGAACAAAAAGAAGAATTGAGAGAAGAACAAAAAGAAGAATTGAGAGAAGAACAAGGACATGAACAAGAACAATTGGTTGAAATCAATTATAAGATATCAGAGATGTTATTTGAGGATACTAATAATGGGAGACATAATAATGAGCAAGATTATGAAACAAATGAAGTAAACTGGAAAGATAATAATTTTTTAAGTGATTATATGATTACTGACAATACGGACGATGAGATAGAGGATATTTATGCGAATGAGAATTTATTAAATAAATTAAAAGATGTTGTTAAAAAGTGTAATGAATAAAAATCTAAATATTATTTTTAACAGTAGCAATAATATTGCTCAATAAGATAGTATCATTATAAGAAATATTCATAAATATTTCGATATCTCCTAATTTGTCCAATATTTTGCAGGACGAAATCATATTTTTTGGTGTAATTTTTTTTATAATAATATTTGTTATTTCACGTAATATATCAGCAGTTGTAAGACCAAATTGTAATTTAAATGTTTCAATTTGATTTATACTTTCTGACAAATTTATGGTTTTATTGAAGATTATATTTACAATTTTGTCTTTTTCTTCAACCAAAGGATAACCTATTTGTTTAAGCACATCATTCGCTGTTATAATTTTATTATTAATTTTGAGAGCAGTATTAATCGATTGAATCAGATTTATAGATTTACGCATATCACCATCTGAAAGTTTAATTAAAATATCTAAAGCATCTTCCATAATATTGACTTGTTCAAGATTACAAATATATTTTAATTTATCTAAATGGATTACTTTTGGTATAGGTGAGAATCGAAATATCATGCATCTTGATTTAAGAGCACTGATTATTTTAGTTTCATAATTACATATCAAACAAAATCTTGTATTATATGTATAATTTTCAATAACACGTCTAAGAGCAAATTGTGCATCATATGTCATAGAGTCTGCTTCATCAAGAATAACTAATTTAATAAAATTTTGTAATTCATTAGAAAAACTACCAATAAATTGTTTAGATACAGAGAAATCTTTAATTTGTTCTCTTACAACATTAATACCTCTGTCATCAGAACCATTTAACTCTAATATCATATTTTTATAATTTGAACCATACAATTTTTTCGCACACGCAAGTATTGTTGTTGTTTTTCCTGTACCTGGTGGACCATAAAAAATTAAATGAGGTAAACTTTTATTGTCAATTAATTTAGTGAGTGCATTAAGAATATCAGAATGACTAATAATTTCTGTAAAATTATTTGGTCTATATTTTTCAATCCATGGCAGATTATATGTTATTTGTTTATTAGTTTTCTCTATAGATAATATTTCTGTTTTATCAGATTTAACATTAATTGCATACCCATTATTTGCCAAATAATTGTTCTCCGCTATGCTGTCATTCTCACCAAGATCTAATATATTCATTCTGCTTTTATTCATATTATATATATTTATATTGTTTAAGTTTATTATACATATACCATTTTTTTATCAATTTTTATATTATATAATATATATCCATTACGACCACTATATGACCTATTTTAATGAAAAAAATTGATATTTTTTAAATTAATAAGTTTAAGAATTCATATATATTTTTATATATAATGAAGTTCCTAAAAAAGACAGAAGCTCTCAAATATTTTCAAAAATGCACAACAAACGGTCCAACTTCGTTAAGATTATTTCAAGAGGATGTAAATAGAGCTGGGAATAAGTTTTTTCATGTAATTACTCCAAATGATTTATTCCATCGTATTAAACTAAATGAAGTTTCTCATTATTATGAATTTTGGTCTGAAAAATGTAAACTATTATTTAGTTTAGATGTAGATATGAAACTTCAAAAAGGTAAAGAGTTTGATTACAAAAGTCATATTGTTAAAATAATAAACAATGTGATTTCAGGAGGTAAAAAGTATTACAATCATGAATATAAACCATATGATGTAGTCGTATTACAAAATGATGAGATGATCCAAAAAATGGAAAATCCAGATAAAGTATCATTTCACATAATATTTAAGGGTCTGAATTTTGAAAATCATACTGTTTGTAAAGATTTTTTCACACGTTTAAATAAAGATTATGATATGATGTATTGTGATAAAGCAATTTATAATATGACATGTTTTAGATTATGTTTTAATTCTAAGATGGGCAAGAACGCTATTTTATTACCAGTGGTATATACTATTGGAAAAGATAAAACTGCGAATTTAGAAGAGTGTAAAACGGAACTTGAAATGAAACAATTTTGGTTATCGACATTAATAACAAATACAGACAAGCATCGGACAATTCCTGCTCTAAAAGTTAAAAATTCTAATTCTAATTCTAATGTTGAATCTAATAATTCAGTTGATAATATTAATATCGATACTATTTTATTCGGTCTACCATCTAACTATTATGAAGATTATGATTTATGGACCAAAATTGGTATGATATTAGCTAATATTTCTAATGCTTCTAATGATTATTATGAATTATGGAATAGATGGTCTCAACAAAGTGATAAATATAAAGAAGCCAATATGCTCACAAAATGGAAATCATTTAAAAATGGAACTACTAAAAATAATATTGGAATAGGAACATTAATAAAGTGGTGTAGAGAGGAAGGTGTCGATAATATTTATAAAAATGTCAAACAAACACCAGATGTAATTGTTAGTAATTATGTAGAAAGAGAAATTGTGATTAGTAAACATTATATGGACAAAGCAAAGATATTAGATCAGGAAAAATTAGTTCCTGAAATATTTGATCCTGTTTTGGAATCTGGTCTATTAGCTATTCAATCTGAAAAAGGTACAGGTAAAACATCAAATCTGTTAGAATCATTATTCAAACATAAGAATCTAATAAACAATAATACCAGTATGCTGTTTATTTCAAGCAGACGTACCTTTGGTATTAAACTTTTGAATGATCTCGGACAATATGGTTTCAAACTATATTCTGATATTACTGACCCTTATATTACTGCTAAAAGAGTTATTTGTCAAATTGATTCATTAACACGTCTCGATCGTGATAAATATGATTATGTTATTGTTGATGAATGTGAAAGCTTAGCTCGTTATCTTACTTCAACTCATTTTACTCGTAATAGTAAAGCTGCTATTATTGTTAGCACTCTTGAAATGCGCATCGATGATGCAGAACACGTGTATATAATGGACGCTGATTTGTCAGATAGATGTATAAATTATTATACAAAGATTCGTAATCAGAATCATAAAAATGAGATGACAAATATAATAGTAAATAAATTCAAACCATATTCGACATATACAATAGAATATATGGCATTTGCAGAGTGGTTAAATATTATTTTTAAAGATATCGATGCAGGTAAAAAACTTGTAATCCCAATGGCTTCTAACAGTAAGGCAAAAGATTTAGTCACTAAAATTAGTCGCGATTTTCCTGAAAAAAAAATACTCCTCATCCATAAAGAAACCTCTGATGAAGAAAAATTAATTAAACTTCTTAAGGTTAATGAAGAATGGATTACTTATGATGTCGTCGTATACACTCCAAGTGTTTGTATGGGCGTGTCTTTCGACATACCTAACTATTTCGATAATATTTATGCTTATGGCTGTTCCAATTCACTCGGTTCACAAGAATTTTGTCAAATGTTGCATCGTGTTAGAACACCTAAAAATAATAAAATTTATTTGGCTATCGACTTATACAAAAAAATATCACCCGATGATAGTGTCGATTATAATACCGTTCAACAAATGTTATGTAGCGATTATTATCTTACATCTTTCGATTTACATAACAATATTTTACCTAAAAAAATTACTAAAATTGTTCGTAATTCTGATCTTGATTTCGGACTTAATGATGGTATTGAAAATGATCTTTCTTCTGACGATGAAGAAAAAAAAGAAATGCCAAAAGTAATTTCACAAAAAGAGCGGGTAATGATATATCCGTATAAAGAAGAACCAATTTATGATCTATATGTTCGTAATAGTTGGGAAAGCATAGAAGATAAATTAAATTTTCCAGCAAAATTATTTGGATATGTTAAATATAAGGGATATCAATTAGCTTATTATCATGAAAATGAACATAGCAAAGAAATTGCTAATGATATGAAAGCTATTCGTGAAGAAAGAGTCGAAGAAGATAAAGCAACTACTGCTGTTGGCATATTTGAAGCACCTGTTCTCGAAAAAGATGAATATTATAATAAAATTAAACAACGCGACGAATATATTGATGAAAAAGATGTTCACGCTATTAAAAAATTTAATATAATTAAATGTTATAATCTTGATAAACAATTGGTTGAACTTAATGATCCTAATAAAACTATTAAAGATGTTTTAACTATGGAATTTATCGAAGAATATAATGATAAAACTAAAATGGGATGGTATCGTAATTTATCAACTATCATGAATTCAAGTGTGGAAGGCAAAGATTTAAAAATATATAGCCAGTCTACTGCCAATAAATTAGAAATTATGAAAGATAATGCTAAATACGACTCCGCAATTACAAATTGTTATGTTGATTTTACAATGAAAAATAAATATGCATTTCATTATTATGCAATTGAAATTATACGACAACTCGGGTTTGATATTAACAATCTGAAATTAGAACAAACATTTTCAAGTATGTGCTTCACAATGACAGATTGTATTGAATGGTGTCAAAAACATAAACTCGAAATTATTTATAAATATGATCTAATGCAATACACTCATAAAAATCTTAACGATATTACTGAATTTAAAGATCAACTCAAATTTATTAATTCTATTATATCTTTCCAATATGGATTACGAATTAAAAAAATGAATAACTCTGTTGACCCTGCTAATATTAAATACTGTTTGACAGATAATGATATTTGGAAAACAATTAAAATTAGACCTGTCCAATTGTTCTCTAAACGAGAAGATATTAGTAAATATAAAAATCAAGATAATAGTTCTCTTGATGAAGGCATCTTTTTTGATGATTAAACTAATAACTATTTTTTATAACCTATTATTTTCAATAATATTATTTCTTTATTAAATTATATTTTATAACCACCTGAAACAACTCGAAGAAAGTCCTGCTGCTAAATAACTACTACATCCGCGTTTAGCAGCAGGACTTTCTTCGAGTTGTGCAAAAGGTTTTATTTTTGGTACATCTCGTTTTAATAATAAAATAAAATATAAATCAGTTTGTGGCGCAATTTAATAATTATAATGTTGTATTACTATATTTTTACCATTATCCATCTATATTATATTGTTCTGTTGTTAAATTATCATCTGGTAATGAAAATAAAGATTGACAGATACATTTGAAAGAATTGCCGTTTCTTGTTTATACTAAGATGTATAAGAACTGACATACCGCCATATTATAGTTCTATAATATTGACGAAGATCTTTATTTTTTTATCTATAATGTGTAATTATAATTAAGGATATCTATATCACTTAGGTATGCTACCTTATATAAAAAAATTGAATATTTCTAACTTATAGAAATATATAGGATAAAAGAGGTATATATATATGCAAACTATGACTGACACAACTCAACAAATTGAAAACTTAAGTCTATCCCAAGGGGATGAACAAATCGAAATCTGTGAATCTATACTTAATATAGATCCTATATTTACGAAGGATGACGAATTAGTAGAAAGTGTTATATCTGAACAATTTCAGATGATGGGTGCACCTTTAACAAAGAGATATTGCACGAAATTAATGGAACAAGATATGTTGGCGAATTTATTCAAAACAATATCTGGAAATATAATAAACATAGGTTTGATCGTAAAGTCAGAACAAATTAAAGAGGTTGTACAACAAGTTGTCGACCCAAAGAAGAAGCCGACAAAAGCAGATATAATCAGAAGTAATTTAGATAAAGCTAAAAAAGAATTAGAATTAGAAACTTATTTCAACTATATGAAGACCCACGAAAAGGAATTATTAGAATGTGATAATCCAACGATACCATTGATATCTGGTATTTTGGAAATATATAAAACACCAATATCAAACAAGATAATGAAGTTAGTAATATTACGTTCGTTAATTGCAAAATATAAGAAAACCGGTGATGAACTATTTGTATCTTATATATTTGAATTTATGATGGAACTTAACTTCATGAAAAATGAATGGCATATAGAAGAACAGGCAGGAGTTGTTGCAGAAGTTGTTGCAGGAGTTGCTGCTGCTGCTGCTGCTGAACCAGTTGTTAGAAAAGGTGGACGTGCAGCGAGACATCAAGCACTCAGACAAGCAGGACCTATTAGTAATTTTAATTTACAAGAATTAGATGATGATAATAAGACGCCATTAATTGTAAAAGAATTAAATATGTCTAAATTTAGTGAACGTTTAAAGTTAGCGATTAAATGTTCTGTGATTGAAGCACACAATATATTGGAGTCCAAAGGTATTGACCCTATTAAATATCAAATGGTTGAAACTTATTATCGACTCCGACCTGTCAGTTCTTGGGATAAAAAAGTTTTATCTTTAGATGATTGGCAAAGAACAATTATTAAATACATTGATCAAAAAGAGAGCGTAGTAATAACAGCTCCAACATCTTGTGGAAAAACAGTATGTGCCCAGTATTGTGCATATAATGAGAATGTAAAAAAGGTATTGTTTGTAGTGCCTTGTAGTGTTCTCGCAAATCAAGTTGCTGGTGCATTTAGTAATTCCGGATTCAGAACAGCATTGATTACTAATGAAGAAGATTACAATTTATCAGATGATTGTAAAATTATCGTAGCTACTCCTAATAGAGCTGAAGAAGTGTTATGTAGTATGTCTATTAAATTAGATTATGCAGTCTTTGACGAGATCCAACAAATTAATGAATTTGAGGGAGAATCAATTGAAAGATTAATTAAGATGTGTAATTGTCCATTTTTAATTTTATCAGCGACAATCTATGAACCTGAAAAATTTGTAGAATTTTTAAAAGAAACAACACATAAAGATGTTAAATTAGTTTCATATAACAAACGATTTATCGTTCAACAAAAACATCTATGGAATGGAACTGAACTTATTACTATGCATCCATTATCTTGTGTTGATAAAGAATATATCATTGAAGACCAATTTAAAACTGGTGATTTAGCAATGACATCACGAGATTTACACGAAATGGGTGTTAAAATGAGTTTATTTTTTCCAAGTGAACAAGCTACATGGAAATTACATCCTGATCTTTATTTTAGTAAAGATGTTCCTATCACTATGGATATGGTTTCTGAATATGAAAAACATCTTAAAGATTCACTTGTTCGACTCACATTCCTGAAACCTGATGATGTTTGTAAATTTTTAGAAAGTATAAGTGCATCAACAAGTTCAATCTGGACAGTAGAAGAGAAGGAATTAATACCGAGTGTAGTAAAATTATTTAAGAATCTTAAAGCAAAACAAATGTTGCCAGCATTAGTATTTATGTTAAATGATATAGCAGTATTAAATGTGTATAAACAAGTAGTAAACTATCTTGAATATATTGAAAGCTATTATTTTCCTTGGTATAACAGTCTATGGGAAAACCTTGCATCAGATATCCAACTATTCAAAGATGGTGAAGAGAAATTAAAGACATCAATTGCGAATGGTATCAAAGGCAAAGGTAATCCTGTCAAACAGATACAAGATAAATGCAATCAAGCTAAATGTGAATATATTAAATCATTTCTGGAAAAAATTAAACACAAATATATGAGCGAGAAAACACGTTTTTTGGAAAATGATAAATATAATGAAGATGAGAAACAAATGGTATCATCATTTTTAGAGAATGATTACAAACACAAATATAATACATATTACAAGAATCAATTAAATTCTCAGGAGATAGTCTTACCAGAGTTTAATCAATATTGTCCAACAAGTTTGTTTTCTTTTCATAAAAATGCTCTGTCTATTAATACTATGAGATATATTGTTAAAAATCTTCGTAAGTTTTTGTCCCAATCTGTTGACAAATCTGTTGCTAAAGAAATGAACTATGAAAATATTTTCATTCGAGGTCTCGAACGTGGCATCATTTTGTATTCTAAAATATTACCTACTCCTTTTCAACGAGTCGTTCAAGAATTAATTACTAACCATCAAGCACCCATATGTATCTGTGATGACTCTCTGGCTTATGGTGTCAATTATCCTGCCAGAACTGTCGTTATTCTTGGTAATGAAGCAAGTGGTGAAACAATCAGTGTTCTCAAAGCACAACAAATTTCTGGTCGCTCCGGAAGAAGAGGCTTCGATGTTCAAGGACACGTTGTTTACTGTAGAGTTAATTATAAAAATATTATGAGAGGAACATATGCTCCTTTAATTGGTAAAGATATTATAACTCAATACACACTTCTGCCTGCTAAAATATTTTCAGAATTAGATAGTGTAAAATTTATCTCCAATATTATTGAGAAACCATTGAATGTATATGTATCTGGTAATGACTGGAATAAACAAGATATCCTCGATGGTCTTAAACAATTATATGAAGAATCAGATACTTTCAAACAAAATAGTCTTATGATGTTGTTATTATGGTATTTCAGAGATGAAGTTTTAATTGCTCCCAATCTGTATATCCTCATTAATGTTCTACTGTCTTATAAAGATTGTGTGTCTATTGATATTACTAAGAAACATATTGAGAAACCTAATCATAAATCATTAGTTGATAAACACGACGATGGTGATGAAGATTACACTATTATTGATGGATTTAAAGTCACCACTAAATATAAAATATCTGATGTATTGAAATTCCAAATTATAGAGATATTATTTAAAGTATTAGACCAAGAAGATGAACCAAATGAAGATGTAGAAAATCAATTTGTCTCAAGCGATAAAAAATTCCAGGATATTGTTAATAGCCAAGCCTGGAATGTACCATTAAATAACAAATCAAATGATATCATATATTCTGTTATCAAAAATAATATTGATACCGATGAGTTCGGTCATATCGCAAAGATTGTTAATAAAGTTCACAAAGTTGTGTTATACACTTTAAAAATTTATAATATGTTTACTGAAATTGGTAATCAAAAAATGGTTGGCGTTTTAGACCAAGCACTGACCTATCTCATTAACTTTAATAATAAATTAAAATCATTAAATTAAAATCATTAAATTAAATTCTTATTTGAATATTTGATATAACATCTTACACTTTTTTTTATAAAATAAAATAAAATAAAATAAAATAAAAAATATTATATTTTGTTTTAATTATTAGAATCTTAATAATTTATATTTTTTGGCTTTTGATTGGATGTTTATTACCGGATATTGTCTTTTTAATTCTTCTAATGTCGGTTCTTCTTTTGTATTTAAAAATGTATTTTTAACAATTATACCATCTATTTTCTCATCCGAAATATCATTCAAAATTATTCTTGCATTATTAGTACTATTTTGTTGATATCCTTGTTCAAATACACCAATTATATTTGGGACTAAAGATACGCCGGTAGATTGTAAATATGATTGACTAACTGGATTTGTTTTTAATATCGTCGGAGCAGATTGCTGTTGAGAGACCACTCCCAATAGTTGAATAGAAGGGTTTAATGATGCTCCATTTGGTTTCAATGTTAATAATATTTGATCTAATTGTTGCTGTGTTTTTAATAAATCTTGTTTAACATCTTCTTGTGCTTGTTTATTTTTTTTAATAATCTCTTTTTTAGATTTGATTTGAATTAATTTTTTATTTTTTTCAAATTCTGATAACGATTTTAAAGACTCAATCATCGCATTTTCATCTTGTTCTTGTTTCTCATCTTCTTTTTGTTTCTCAATTATGATTTGTAGTTGTTCAGCTTCTTTCTTTGCTATTATCTCGTCAGTCTTAATTTTTTCTTGTTCTGCAACAATTATTTTTTTTTCATTTTGTAATTTATTAATTTCACCTGCGTCTCCTGATTGTATTTTTTGTTTAAGTTCATTTTGTATTTTTTGTAGTTCTATTTGCTTTGCAACAAATTCTTGCTGTTTTTGTTGTGCAAGTTTTGATGCTGCATCTGCTTTGTCTTGTTTATCTTTATCATCTGCCGCTTTCTTGGCTAATTTATCTGCAGCATCTTTTTTCTCTTTTGCTTCATCTGTCGCATATTTAGTAATGTGTGTTTTAAGATTTGGAGGTATATAAGGTGAACTATTCTTTTCTTGGTCTACTAAACTGGTCTTGATATCACTATGTCCCAGTTTTATAGAATCATATGTTGATTTAGCGATAGGAGTTAGAATTGCTGAATTTGAAACAACTCTTTCATACAACAAATATTCAATAAAATTGTAAAAATTTTTTGATTTCACTCCTTTGATGTCTTCTTTTTGTAATTGTTTGTGTTTCGCTCCAGAATTAGTTATATCATCATATGTATATAATAAATCAGTATTCGCAACATTATCTTTAACACGTTTTAAACAATTATAATGACCTTTACCACCACCTATATTTATTATGATGCTTTTTAATGTGTATTGATAACCATTTTTTAACTCAATATCAAAAAAAACAGTGTTTATAAAATTCGATGGAATACTATCCGAATACCATACGTTATTCACTATTAAATATTTAGATGTTATTATGTATTTATAGTCTGTATTATAATATACATCTTTTAACGCATTACCTACACTCACTTTTTTTGCTTCGTAATTAATCACTTTGTCTTCTAAATCATTATTAATAGATGCTATATCAAAAGAATGATCTTTTTTCATATTGAAAAACAATGTCAAAGAACCATTTCTGATACTTAAATAATTATTTAAACTTGTGTTTGAACTATATTGTAGGTGGTTAGATGGAGTTAATTTGTAGCCACAATATGAAATACTCTGATATGGATGTAATTCTGGATAATACATTGATTTTAAATTAACCTCAACAAAACCACAAAAATGACACAATAATTCTATATATTCCAAAACACCATTATATGTCGTTAAACCTAATATTTCATCAAGATATCCTTGTGCTTCTCCTGTCTCAAAATAATTCCATCCAATCGGAGTTTTTTTTGGATTAGGTGGTAAATTAGTTATCTTAGTTGTGTTAATAAATAAAATTAATCCTTCTATTAACTCATTTGATTTTTTTGTATCTGCCTCTACATTTGTTTCGTCATAATATTTTAATATTTTTCTCATTGCTATAAAAAATGGTTCTGTTCTTGTGTTTTTTAATAAATAATTCCCTATTTCAGGTATTGATAATAAAAATTGATTAGATGTATGAAACCAACATAAATTATTGGTACTTTGTTGTGGACCACTTATACTGTTTACACCATTACGTGTCGTTATTTCTGTCGAATCTGCGTTTTTTACTACGTGTGTATTATCATATTGAGTCATAATATCATTAACTTGTGGTGTTGTTTGTATATTACTCAATTTCGATGTATTATCTATAACATTAATAAGGGCATTATCTATTGATTTCTCATCTGCTAATAGATGTAAATTATCAATATATATAATATGATTATGTGCAATTTTAAAATCAGCCAGATTTAAGTTAGCTGCAATTTGAAAATTACTTATATATTTATCGCCATTTATTAAATAATAATCAAACATATTTAAATGCTTGACTGTCTCATTCACTACATTTGTATCTTCATCTATTTCTCTTGTATATGTGTGAAAAAATGATCCATATATATCATATTGATTGCTTTCTTGATTATATAATTGTATTGAATCAATATTGCTTAATTCACCCACCTTAAACAATGTTGCTGTCATCGAATGTAATACCAAATCTCTCATATAATTCAAATAATATCTCTTCATTCCTATTATCTTAAATATTGTTGATATTCCTGGCAATCTTATATTTTTTATTTTATTTACTTGTGATACTGAATTATATTTTGCAATTAATAAAGCTATTATTATTCCAGTTTTTATAAACTCATATTTTACTGGATTAGTTATACATTTCTTTATGTCTACATCTTGTTTTAATGTTGGACTCTTTACATATAACATTTTCAAATCATCTGATGCATTATATAAATATCCATTATTTGGAGCACCCATCAATTGACTTATTGCTTGTACATCTGCTATTGAATTTGGATACGTTGAATTTGTGAATATTTTTCTGATTTCTTTGCTATAATAATATTCATCATCCGCACCATCCTGAATAAAATCCCAAGTATTATCCCCCGGATTTATTATTACTACACCTATCTCATATTTATGAGAAAATTTAGGACGTGGAATTGGTTTATAATGATCATCAATTGTCTTGATATCTGTATTAATATTACTAAATGTATCACTAATATTATAAAATGTGTTAGGAATAGTTGGTGGTATTCTGATAATTGTTGGATATGGCATATTTTATATTAAATATATATATTATAAAAATATATTGATAATATCATAATGTTTAATTAATTATTATTAAATTCAAAATTATTTTGTTTTATTAAAGTATATTTATGAGTAATATTAAATTTACCAATGTTGAATTAAACTATGTTAATTCATCCGTTTCTGATCAAACATATATTAAAACTATTGTGTCCAAAATTGAAGACGTTATTGAAACCATCGCTCACGCCGTATGTGATTCTAATTTAAAAGATCCGGCTGACGTTATCCAATTCTTACAAAAAAATAAATCTGATTATCTTAATTACTGTTTACGCAATGATTATGGTCCTGTCGGCGATTGTAATGGTCCTATTCGAGAACAAGATTTTATTAATAGAATGACTAATAAACTAGCTGGTGTAGGTGGTATACCTAGTGCCGCACCCAATGATTTTAGATCTATCATTGCAATCAATTTAAAAAGTCCCCTTACAAATAAATTTATTAACAATCCTATTCTCGCTAACGCAGACGAAACCATTGCAAATATTGCTGGTTTAATTACTGATACATTATTAGCTGGTCCACCTAATGGAGCTTTAATTACTACTGCTTTCACTGGTAATGCATATAATGGAGCAGCCGGTGGCGCTGACCCAAAAACAGCAATCGCAAATTTGGTTGGTTCTATTGGTTCTTTAAGCGCAAGTCCAGCTAACAAACTTATTGTTGAAAATGTTGTTAAAGCAATGATTGACGAATTACAACTTATTATTAAAGAAGCTGCCGCAGATAAAACAATCTTCAATCAGGAACGAATTAAATATATTGTTGATGCCATTACCAATGATACGCTGTTTCAAAATAATTGTAAATTTAAAAAATCTGTCGTTAATGGTCAAACATCAACTAAATTAGAATATATTGGCTCTTGGCCACGATTCGCCCGCTATAATCTTGGAAGAATTAATAATAATGTTATTGCATTACCAATATCAATTCATACTGTTCCCGGTTTACATTCTGTTTCTGGTGGTGGTGTAATTGAAAATATCTTGATGAATGGAGATGATGAATCCAAAGAATTGCTCCGAAACAGAGATTCACATAATAAATTAGGTGTATATGTTGATAAAAACCAAAGAGTCCGTCCTATTAAATATTTAGATTTTGATGATTTTGAAAACGATTATGATGATTATCATTTGAACAATAATATTGGCAAAGTAAATGTTAAAGTTTGTAAAATAAATTTTAAGTCCAATAAAATAGACTGCAATACATACAATGATAGTGACTCTGAAGAATATAATGTTAATACTCATGGTCTTAATAAAGAATATGAAAACGCATTTAAAATATTAAAAATTTTCAGAAATAGTGAGTCCGTCGACGAAGTTGTTGATAATCTCGAATATTTGCTATATTATCTTAAATATTATGTTCTACCTATTAAAACTTTCGAAAAAGCTAAAAAAATATATCATAAACAAAATAAATTATATTAAAGATGTATGATCATATACATCTTATTTTTGTAAATTTATAATATATATATACATATATCATATGTATATGTATTATATATATATGTATATATAGAAAAAATTGATATTTTTTGATTTAAGAATTATATGGTATAATAATATTAAATTATATAGATGTCAACATTATTATTAAATGAAAATTCTAATAAAATCACACAGTCGCAATCATTAAGTATTCAATTAAAAGAACATCAATTAACAAGTGTATTTGCAATGGACGAGTTAGAAAGAACTGGATGTGTTAATCGAAAGATCAATTCTATGATTCATAAATATAGGATTTATGAAGAGGATATGTATCGTTATTTCAATCGAAATAATAATAAAGGTCTTAGAGATATTGAATATATAATTGAGACAAATTTTGGGATATTAGCGGATGTAGTTGGATCAGGTAAAACATATATTATATTAGGATTATTGAATCATAATCTGGTTCCATTAGAACGTGACAAAATTATATCATCAGGTATATTTAGTACTTTGAAATACAAGGTGATAGAAAGACCATTTAAAACAAATTTGATTATTGTTCCCCATAACTTAGTTACACAATGGAGGCAAGCGTTTAGTTATTCAAAATTGAAGACATTTGTGATAGCGAAGAAGAGTGATGTAAGTTTTCTTGTATATCCAGAAAACATATTTAAGAATGGAGATAAACCTCCAACACCGATAGATACTGAGATAGCAGACAATGATGAATATGTATATAATGAGTTGAACACAATAGAATATTATGATGTTATAATATGTTCGAGCACAATGGTGGATGACTATATAACAAGATTTTCAGATATTAATTATAGTAGAATAATTATTGATGAAGTTTGTTCAATTAGTTTACCTCAAGATCTTAATCTTAATGCTAATTTTGTATGGTTCATAACTGCAACTCCTTCTGGTATTGAAAATATTAGAAGATATTATATTCGTGATCTTGTATCGTGTGGTAGAATGCACAAATTTATATTTAACAATATAATAGTTAAAAATGATGATGATTATGTAGGGAGATCAATGAGTTTACCAGCATTAAATCAGATACTTATAAGATGTTTTACACCGAAACAATTAGAAATAGTTCGTGAGTTTATTCCTCAGGAAGTTATGGATATGTTAAATGCTGGTAATATGAAAGAAGCAGTTATCAAGTTAAATTGTAATGTTGATACGAATGAAAATATCCTTCAAGTTATTACTAATAAGATTGCTACATCTATATATAATAAAAAAGCGGAATTAACATATCAAGAAACAATTCGTCCTCGTGATATAGATGCACATAATGAACAAATTAATCGAATTAAAGATAAAATTAAAAGTTTAGAAACAAAATTAGAGTCAATAACAACAAGAGTTAAAGAATTTAATAAAGATAATTGTCCAATCTGTTGTGAAGAATTTGCATCGATAACACCAGGCATTTTACCGTGTTGTAATCAATTATATTGTATACCGTGTTTAACCCAAATCAAAGGCAAATGCCCAACATGTAGAACACTATTTCAAATGAAAGATGTTCATGTTATTATGGATAAAAGTGCTGCTAAAAAGGAACAAAATACTGTTAATGAAATTACTAAAATAGATGCTGTTATTAAAATTATTAATGATAAACCAAATGGACGTTTCCTTTTGTTCAGTAATTATGACCAGACCTTTCAAGGACTTATTGATAAACTTATTGAAAATAAAATTAAATATTCCAAAGTGATGGGTTCTGGAGCGGTTGTTAACAAAACTATTGAACGATTTAAAAATGGAGAGGTTAAAGTTCTTATGTTAAATGCTTCTAATTATGGTTCCGGACTTAACCTACAAATGGCTACTGATGTTATTATCTATCATCAACTTTCCCTTGAATTGGAAACTCAAGTTATTGGTAGAGCACAACGCATCGGAAGAATTTTACCATTAAATGTATACTATCTTTTACACTCTCATGAAATCTCTTATGTCACTAATCCAAATTTGTCTCTCGATTTGACTTCTCCCGATGACTTTGTTCAATTGACTAATCATTTACAAAATTCTAATAAAGTTGCTATACCAGAAATTGAATTAGAACCAATGCCAATTGTAGCCCCTGTTAAAGGACGACGCATACGTAAAGTTAGAACTGTCCCAACTATTCCTGACTTTCTTATTAATCCCATTCCAACTCCTGCAATAAGTGCACGAAAAAAAAAAACAGTACGTGCTAATAGTGAACAAACTTAAAAAAATATATTCAACATAACTCTAAACATAATACCAAATATATAACAAATTTGATATTATTTTTTTTTAATTATATTTACATATTATAAATATGTCTCTTTTACATTTACAGAGGAAATCCAATAATACAGAAATCAATATTATTAAAGACAAATATAAAAACCTCCAAAAAATTAATTCTAATGTTAATGTTGATAATAACAATATTAACAATATTAATAATAATATTAAACATCTCAAATTTAATTCTTTTAATAAAAAAACTATTTTTTTTAACAAATTAAATACCACTAATGAACAATCAATAATTCAATCTGTTGTTCAATCTAACAATAATACACAATTTATTCCTTTATCTACACCATCTAATAATAATAATATATCATCCAATGATCTGATTACATACGGAAAATATATTTTGGATTCGATCCTTACATCTAATGATATTGATAAGTTAACATCTTTATTGGAAGAATTAAGATCTGATACATACTGTCATAAATCTATTCAATCGTCTAAACCATTATCATTGTTATTTTTATATGGTAAATCAAAATATAATAAAGTAGCGTCTAATACAACATATAATAAAATTAATACATTTGATACAACTACATCCATTAATATAACTGGTAATATGCAAGTATCAAATCAAATTAATGATATATTGAAGTACAGAGATTCAAAAAGAAGATATAATCTTATGAATTATAAACCATCAAACCCAGATTCAATAGTACCAATTACTAACAATATATGTGATATTGTGAATATGAATGATTGTGTTGTCAGTCAAATTAAAATTCTTGACAGTAACAATGTTATTGATAAAATAATATTTTTTAATTATAATAAAAAATATAATCATTTTGATTATCCTCTCAAACTAATATGTTTGAATAATACTAACATCTGTCCAACTGTTCGTCAAGCAGAAGTTTCTAATCAGAAAAAAATCGTTAATAAGTATCAAAAAACAATAATAAAACAATCTAATAAAGTTAATACTAAATCAAGTCAATCTAATAAAGTTCATAATACTAAATCAATACAATCTAATAAAGTTCATAATACTAAATCAATACAATCTAATAAAGTTCATAATACTAAATCAATACAATCAAGTCAATCGAATAAGGTTAATAATACTAAATCAAGTCAATTGAATAAAGTTAATACTAAATCAAGTCAATCTAATAAGGTTAATAATACTAACAAGATCGATATTATCAAAAAAAATAGCCAGATTATATCTAAGAATGTAAATAAACTTAAAAAAGTTCAGATATTGGAGACAGCATCTGTTGATGGAAACATAGAATCACAAAATATTATTAAAAAAAATATAATGTTGAGAATGGGAACGAAGAATGGTTCAAAAATAATTTTCAATAATACAAATATAAATAAAAAAGCATCGTCGAACAATAGTCAGAAAGATATTGAGATTGAGACGTTGAGTGACAAAATGTTTGAACTACAATTAAACAATATTAAATCCATATTTAAAACATATGATTCTAATCTAAACAAATATATTAAAGACAATATAATACAAATAATTTAATCAAGACTGATATGGTATGTATTTCGAATATAATCATTGAAATCATTTTTGGTTTTTATTGGTATGTTTAATTGCGTTGCTTTGTTGATTTTACTACTTGTGTCATCTATAGCTTCACACACAAGAAATGATGTGTTTTTACTTATTGATGATGTTATTTCTCCTCCATTCTCTGTTATGATTTTTTCCCATAATTTATTTCTAAATCCGGTGAAAACAATCTTTAGACCAGTTAAAGGTCTATTAACTGAATTAATAGTTGGAACTACTTGTAATTCTAAAGATAATCTGTTTTTAATATTTGTAGGTAATTTAGTTTCAAAGAATGTATTAAAAGCATGTATATGGGACACAAATTGATCAGCAGTTATATCATCAAAACCATTAATTTCAACAATTAATTTTGTTAATTGTTCTTTTGATTTTTGTTTAGCCAAGAGCATAATATTGGGGTATACTGACAATATTTTTCGTATTTTCTTCTCACCAAATCCGTGTCCAAATATGTTTGAAGCAATCATTAAATCTGCTAATTTCATCCGATTGAACCCATCCGATAATTCATTTATGATTTTTGTTGCTTTTTTTTCTTGAAAACCATCTAATTGTAATAATGATTTCTTGGTCAGTTTAAATATATCTGATAGCTCCATTATTAGTTCATTTTCTACTATTGTTTTGAATGTTGACTCATCCACATTCTTTATTTCTAATTTTTTTACAAAATATGATAAAACTTTGACAAGTTGTTCGTCTCCGATTTCATCTGTGTTTACAACAATATCCACACCGCTCTTATTCCAAGTCCATTCACCGAATTCTTGTGATGGCATTTGAGCATTTGTTGCTGGTTTAACAACACTTACAATATATGGGATTACATCTCCACTTCTGGTAATTCTAATAATTGCATTATGACCTATTTTATTATCAAACACATATTTAGCATTATGAGCGGTTGCGTATGTAATTTGGACACCACCTAATTTTATTGGTGTTATTCTCACTCTGGGCTTCAAATATCCATCCTTTGATATGCTCCATTCTACCTCCTCTACTGTCGCATCTTTCATCTCTATATTTTCTTTATATGCGAAACTATAAGGAGGATTACCGTCAGTATTTCTGGGATGTTCATTAATATCCGAAATAATAATACCATCAATTTCGTATTTAGAGATTTGTTTACGTTGTTTAAGAACCGAGCTTAAATTTTGAAGTGTAAGTTTATCAAAAGTGTCAATCTCAAAAGGACTGACTAATAATTGTAATTCAGTCATTATATTATATTGTGCATTTATTGGATACCATGGTTCAACTATCTCATAAAATACCAAATCAATATCTTTTAAAATTGTTCCGTCTACCTTCTTCGCATTCACTTGTCCTGCTACAAAATTTCTCGGATTTGCCGCTATATTCACATATTTCGCATCAAATATACTTTTGGTAATTATAATTTCACCTCTTAAAATAATCCTATCTAACTTATTTTGTTTGACCCATTGTTTAACTTTATCTATATTTTTAATATTAAGATATTGAATAAGATGTGTTATATTGGAACCGATTGTACCATCACCTCTTGTATATAGATTCATTGAATCATCTTTGTTGACAATAAACAGTGCAGATATACCGTCTAATTTATCAGAAATTAAATAGGGTCCTTTAAAAAGTCGTTTGAATTTATCAAATATATCTGTGTTTTCAGATTTAATTTTAGACATACTACCCATATGATAGGGTAATTTTACTTTATCTATTGAATCTACTGTATAACCTACCCTTTTAAAGATTTTATTATTTGGATCTAATATCATTAATTTATTCATTAATTCATCAAATGTATGATCATCGATTACAGACACACTATTATGATATTTATCATTTGCGGTATTTATAATAATTTCATATAATTTAATATCATTAACATTATGTATAATTTCATCAATGTTATCATCGAGAAATTTATAAATGTCTTCATTAATAATTTTACCTCCTTTAATATATTTTTTGAGAGTTTTAGAATAGTCCATAATATATATATGTATATAGTGTTATTTTTCTATATTCATATATTTATAATATCAATTTTTTTATATAATGTTTATTTATAACGTCCAATATACGTACTGTTATTGGATTATATATTTGAATTCAGAGTTGAACGAGTTTTGTTATAATTTATAAATTATTAAATTTAATTAGATTTAATTTCTCTATTAATATGATATATGAGAGTTGCATTATATGTTCCTATAAAAAATGAACTGCGTATCTTAGAATTTATTAATTATTATATACTGCTTGGCTTTGATTATTTTATTTTGTTTGATGATAATTCAGATATACCATTATCTGATATTATAAAAAATAATAATTTAGATCTTAATATGTTCCATATTATAAAAAATATTTATTATAAAAATATTAATAATATTTATTCTGGTAAACATTGGTCTGAACTAATAATGCCTGTTTTATTAAAACAAAATATTGATTATTTATTGCATATTGATGCAGATGAATTTTTATATTCTAAAAATTTTTTTAACATAAAAGACATCATTAATTTTTATGATCCATTTGATATAGTTTTCATACGATGGCTCGTATTTGGTTCTAATATCAAAAAAAATGATTCTGATAGTATCATAAATGTCATCACTAATAGTTCAAATGTATTATCTAATACGGGTAAATCACTCGTCAAAGTTAGTGCGTTAAACATTAATAATAATACACACGTATGTCCTCATTTAATTCCTTGTAAAGGTATAAAAAAAAATTTCGACAACAAGGCGTTAATTTGGGATAAATATGAACTAGGTAAAACAATAAACAAAAAAGATGTTGATATATATATAGCTCATTATAATTTCCAAGATATTGAAACATTTACATTTAGAAGTTTATTATAAAAAGTTTGTCGATAATTTTAATGATAGAGAAAAAATTATAAATTATATTAAAACACATACGCAAATAATATCAGACCTTATTTACAATCGTATTGTTCCGTCTACTCTTTTTAATGAGCACAATATTGATAATAATTTTAAAATTATAATTACTGCAATGATACAAAAATATCATAACTATAATTTTGATAATGCAAATGATGATGTTAAAAATTATTATTTACAATTAAAAAAAAATAATGAAAAAAATATTATAATGGATAATCAAAAAACAGTTATTGGATTGAATAATTATTTATTTTTGGCATCTGAAATTGATTTACATATCAATAAACCAACTAGTTCAAATAATTTTGACACATTAAACAAATATATTGACAAATATATGTTAATTATATTTCCTGACAAATGTTTAATCTATAGTTCTCATTTGTCAAACAAACCAAATTATAGATATATGTTTGATGTTTATAATAACAATATTCCGAATAATATTATTGATTGTCTAGATCAATTATTACAATATGATAATACATATTATAAAACAGACAGTCATATTAATCTAAAAGGACTATATATTGTATATAATTTATTTATATCAACTATTAATAAAAAATTAGGACTTAATTTTGTAGAAAGAGATATTAATATATTACAATCTATCAATGTTGATTGTTTGGATAAATTGTGTATGGGAATCGGCGATCTTACATGGAAATTTAATTTAGGTAATCAACATCTCAATGATATGTCTGATATTTATTATAAAGATACAACGCTCGATCTGTTTTATTATAAATATATTGTTAACAACAATAACAAACTAAGAATATTAAATAAACAATTTGTTGATATAACAAAAGAACATGAAGGAAGCATAATTACATGGAATCTTGTTTCAAATAATATATTTTATATTAAAAATTTAAATATAGATCCATTATGGAACAATAAATTAAAAATAATAATATTTTATGATAGTTTTTTATTACATGGTCTTTCATTATATTTTGAATTATTTTATGAAACATATTTTATTAAATCAATTATTGATTATACAGTTATTGATCATATTAATCCAGATTATGTTTTCGAATTTAGAGTTGAACGGTTCTTGTTCTAAAAAATATGATTGAATGTTATTTTAATTAGTACATAATTTGATCCACTCTTTATATTTCAATTTGTCATCAAATATGGGTCCAGGATGAATGTTATTGTATTTTTTTGATATATTATCAGACCAATTATATAGATCTTTATTTGGAACTTCAGATAAATTCGGCAACCATCTTTTGATATAAGTACATTCATTATCGAATTTTTTTATTTGGACATTTCCTATGTTCATTGGACGTCCTGAAAGTGGAGCATTCGGAGCACTATATTTTTTTCCTGGCATATCAAACTCTGTGATCCATTGATGATTCATTTTATTTTGAGATGGACCTATCGCATCCACTAAATACTTACTATATCCAACTTGTGATCCATATTTCGGATCAAATATATCTATTAACAAATATTTGGTCCAAAATGTTCCAACTATCATCCTCAGTCTTCCATGCAAAAATCCTGTTTCTTTCATTTGCTTCATTCCTGCATCTATTAAAAGAAATCCAGTTTTAGAATCAATCATTTTGTTCCAATATTCTTCCATCAATTTATATTTTGTTGAAGATTTAGGTTGATAACAAGACCATTTTAATGTGTCATAACGATTATCCATATGATGATATTCATTACCATTTGGTAAAAATCTTAGAGCACATAAATAAAAATCTCTCCAATATAACTGTTTGATCAATTCAGTATTTTTACCAAGTGCTTTTAAAAATATTTTATATATCTCTCTCACTGATACCGAACCCATATTTAAATATGCACTTATATTCGACGTTTCATACGATAGATTATTACGGTCCACATTATATTTTTTTAAATGGCTCATCGATTTATTTTTTAAACGGGCTAAACAATTTAAACGTCCGGCTGTATTCCATTGTTCTGTTGAATTACTACCTATTAAAGACGGTTCCATTAATGATTCAAAATTTGTAAATTTTATTGAGTTGAATATTTTATTAAATGATTTTTTATTAATAAACTTTTTATATTCTTTTTTATATGTAAGCGGTAAATTCACGTTGGTCTTTATTGCATTCTTATAATATGCTCCATATTGTTTATATGCTAACATATTAACAGGATCTTTTAACATTTTTGACCATGGGACTAAACAATAATCTGACATCTCATCATCATTTATTATTTCCATATTATTGTCAGTTGCAATTTTATCTAAAGATGCATCTCTACTAACACTATATTTACTGTAATCTTTATTATATGCGAACATTATATCATCATTATAATGTTTTCTGAGAATTTTGATGATAGATTCGAGACATTTATTAGGTTCATCATAGAGCACTAAAAGATCTGAACCAATTTTTTGATATTCTTTTTGTAAATTTATTACTGAATTTATTACAAAATATGCACTCTTAGAACTGAAATAATTTTTATTTTCATTGTTTAAAATAATCTGTTTCGGATCAAAGAAAAATACTGGTATTATTACTATGTTTTTTTGATTTAGACATTTATATAATCCGATATTGTCTTCTATACGTAAATCCCGTCTATGATTAAATATTATTATTGGCATTATTATTATAATATATATAATAATAATAATTTATCTATTTAAATTTTAGTCATATCTTTCCAAACAGCAATATTTTGAGTAAGTCCAAGGGTGTTAACAATTTTAAAATCATATTTCATTTCTTGTGGCAATAATATCTCATAATCTTTTTCTAAATATTTTTCATTACAGCTGTTATTATATATATTTTTTATTGCAATATAATAATTTTTAAAATTACTATGATGAATTTTATAAAAACAAGTGTAAAAATATAATTTTTTATTATCTATATGATTCTGTTTGAAAATATTATATGTATTATTAAATTTTGAATATGAAAAATGTTCATTTAATAAATAACGTCCTGAGATCTTAAACATATTTTCGAATTTAACATTTGATTTATATATATGTTCTAATATATATTTAGTTTGTGAAGTTTCGCCAATTTGTTTATAAATAGAATTATCAGTATGATTCAATAGTTGTTTGTCATCATATGGATTCAAAAATGTTGTTGTGTTTAATGTTAAATATGAATGCATATGTCCAAAATTATTATTGATAAAATCAGAATTATCTATAATATAAATATCAACATATGGCAAATATTTTTTTATACTATTAATTGTGTCAACAGTCTGTTTAAATCTTTCTTCTGCATTATATATGCTACGTGTATCTATATAATTGAATTTAAGTGTGTCATTTACTATTATTTTTGATGTTATTATTATTATATCTTTTATAGTCTCCTTATTTATGCTCATGAATTTTGTATATAAATTATCATAATATGGAGTCGACATCATTTTATATTTATTCTCATTATATGGTTTAATATTTTTTATTAATGACATATTCTCATCTGATTTTGATTTAATATTTATTTCATTTATAAATTTTTTTAATTTATCTGCAATAATATTTATGGAATCAATAGAACTATTAAAAGATGCAATATTTGTACGATTAAGAGGTAGTAATCTTTCATTATATGCACTATCAATAGAATTATAAAAAATAGGGAGACCAGTTTTCAAACTAATTGTTAGTGAATAGCTCCATGTTTCTGCGAAAATTGATGAAGCAAATATTAAACATGGATTTATATCATAAATAATATTTAATACATTTTCATGTGAATATGAACCAACATATATCGTATTAAATTTATCATCAAATAATTCTACATCAACCTTGCCTAATACATATAATTCAATGTCTTGATCTATTACAATATTTTTTAATACGTCGTTTATTAAATTAAATCCTTTGTTATAACACGCTGCACCTATATATAATAATTTTACTGTTTTATTTATTAATGGAAAATATGATATTGCATTTTTATACTCTATATCTGGATGGTCTTCCACGATATAATTTATTTTTGTTATGTCGATTCCTTTTTCTTTGAATTTATTTATTAAAAAATTTGTTGGAAATATTATAAGTTTACATTTATTAAACAATAACTGAACAATATCAATGTTATTTGAACATGTGTTTTTAAAATCAGTATCTGTTATATTTGGATTATCAGGAAATAACCAGAAATAATCGTGAATTGTTACTATTACTTTTAAATTTTCTTGTTTTATTATAAATGCTATAAATATTTCCATATCTTTGCGTGTTATCTCCATATGATTTGGTAATATATTTATATGCAATATATTGTTCGCATGTGGAGACATATTATAAATCGCTTTAATAATATCGCTGTCTGATAATATATTAATGCTGTTTATAAATTTTAATACATGTTTATACTCTGAACATTGCTCCTCATTTGTTGTACATACAATATTATTGTTCTGACCACACGCACACGTTATGAAATCTTCGTTTGTATATATATTATTTATTTTATAGTCTATTATATCTGACTGGATTGTAATTATATCTCTCACATATTGAGACAACCCACCACCTCTATTATGAGATAATATATATATATTATTTTCTTTTACTGTCTCATTATTAGATGATGATTTTAAATTATGCAATACATTTTCAATATAATCTGAAATAATAGTGTACATAATACAGTATAATAATAATAATATTTATATTATATGTCTTAAAATAAAAATTAAAGTAACAATGTGTTGTCTATCACTTTAAAATCATTCTCTTCAATCCATTTTTCCGCACATATTTTTTTTGAAATTCCAAAATACTTATGTCTATGATTTTTTAGTGGTTCTGGATTATCTACATAATATAATAAAGTTTCCAAATATTTGATCATACTATTCATAAATATATTTGATATTGATACTATTTGACTCATATAATGGTCTGTAAACGTTTCAAACAACGTTTTATTTACATCAAACTTATTTACATCTAATAATTCAAATAATTTCTCTTTAGTTAGTTCATCTAAATGTTTCTCTAAACCCATACCTATTATATATATTTCGACACTTGATAATGATCCACTCGATTGTTTTATAAAACTTACTTTTTTAAAATACATTGTGTATATGTATATTATACTTATCATTAATGGTTTATTTAATGGTAAAAATATTTTACAAACCATATTACCTCCTATCTTTAACAATAATAAACCTAATATTAATTGACTTGTATTTAGATATAACAACATTTTATCATTATCAAAATCATTAATTCGTTCACAATAACCACAATCTGATGTATATAAGTCTATTGAATGATTATATTTGCTTTCCCAATACAATAAATTCTCTTTATTTGTTATATCTCCAATATTATCTCTCCCAAAATCCCATCTATCCAAATATTTTTTTATATATCCATAATCATCTGGCACAACGTTTCCATATTTTTGTATTGTTTCTGGATTTAATGGATTTAGTGAATTGCCTGTCCAATTATATTTAAATGATCTGTCATGCTTCTTGATCCAACTATTTGTCGCATTTATGAAATTACCTGGACTCTCACACGCATGAAATGTTTTTACCTCTTCTTTGGTAAGATCTATTAAATCAAATTTATTCAATATATCATACATCTTACAAAATCCACGTGTTATCATTACATTGTATTTTTTATTTATATATACCTGAATATTCCTTCGGATATTTATTTCATTCATTATATATTTTAATTGTCTATTTACTTCTCCTTTTTTATTTCTACATGCATTTAATTCAATATATTTATCTATGTTTTTGTCCATTTCTTTTATCTGGTCAAACATCTTTTTATTTGGTATTTTATAGTCTATTAACATATCTTCATTTTTTTTTATTGATATTAATGTCGTCTTATTCATATTAAATAATGAATCTTTCATATATTTTTCTATATTTGGATCATTATTATAAAAATTACAATTATCTTCTGACAAGACAGTATCTTCGTTTTTTATATCAGAACCACCTACTAAATAATATTTGCACTTTCTTCTCATAATATATTAAAAATATAATAAATTAAATTAAATTAAAATTTATTATATTTTTATCTTATACAGTTTTAATTTATAATTGTTATTATATTATGAAACTTTATAAGATAATAATTGGTGCTATTTTAGTTATCATTGTTTATTTTACTTTGAAACCTTATTTTGTTGCCGAACATTTTTATAATTATAATAATAATCCTACTTATACAACTAATGGTGAACTCGGCGTCGACTTTCTTAAAATCCTTAAGGAATTCCATTTTAAAGAAACTAATAATGGTGAATATTTCTTCCCTTCCGACTACAACCCCTGCGAAAAAGATGCTAAAAAATTAATCAATTCCCCTCATACATATTTATATGTTATGGACGGTTGTGATATTATTGGCTCTAAAGTCGATTTATGGAAAGTTATTAAAGACGAATTTACCACCAATATTGCTGTCAAATATATGCCCAGAACATATTTATATGAAAATAAACAAGATATGCAAGATTTAAAAGCTAAAATGGATATCGATGCTGCCAATAATGTTAAACAAATGTATGTTCTCAAAAATTATGAACAAAGACAAGAAGGTATTAAGATTGCTACCAAATGGTCCGAAATTATCGACCCTGATACTGTTAACAAATTTTATCTTATTCAAGAATATTTTTATAATCCATATATTCTCAACAAAAGAAAAATTAATATGCGTGTATATCATCTTATTGTCTGTAGGGAACATCGAGTTAAATGTTATATTTATTATAATGGATTTATGTATTACACACCTGATTTTTATGATCAAGATGATCCTGATTTTAAAAAACATATCACTACTGGATATATCGACCGTAAAGTTTATGAAGAAGGTCCCTTAACCCATGAAGATTTTAGAAAATATTTAGGTCCTGATAAAGCAAATAAGTTAGACCGTAATATTAAAGAATTAATGCATTTTATCTCTCAATGTCTGGCTAAGCGAACTTGTCGAGACAATGTTGACGGCAAAGTTCGCTTCCAAGTTTATGGCGTTGATATACAACCTGACGCTAACTTAAACGTAAAAATTATCGAATCAAATAAAGGACCTGACCTTAACTCTAAAGATGAACGTGATGGTGAGGTCAAGTATAAGATGCAACAAGATATTTTTAAAGTAATCAATCCAGACCAGTTCGGAATAACCAATAATTTTATTGATGTATATTAATAATATCCATTATTTTGGTAGATCATTATCATCTTGAATTATATAAATTATTATATAATTAAAGCTACTACCATATTATAATTCATATGATAAGTCATAGTATGAAATATTACAATGAATTTATAAAAAATTTCTTCTTGTTTTTTGAATTTTCAAATCCTTTCCTCAATCCACTATATTTCATTATTTTGTTCTTATTTTTTTTTATAAAATTATATTGAAAATTACTCATATCAATATCTTGTTTAATTACATCTATATCATCTATCAAATATTTCCTTAGAATTAATGAATTTTCATATTTTTTTAATTCATATTTTGTTTCTATTCTCGGATCATAAACACATCTCTGAACATAATTTGCCATTATATTATCTATCGTATAAACTACATCCAATTTTTTATTCATTATCATAAATCGTTTTTCTTCTTTATTCAAATCAAAATCCTTGTCAAGAGATAGTCCAAAGTCAGTTATATATACATTTTCTTTATCGTCTATTACATAATTTCCAAGATGACCATCATTATGTAATATTCCATTTTTATTCATAAATCCTACTATTCTTTTAGTCTCATCATAAAATGGTCTCATAAAATTAGGATTATCTTGTAAATACTGATACGCAACATTTGGTATATACTCTAAAAATAATACTATTTTGTATTTTGATTTAGATCTATCTTTCAAATATTTTATTATATTTTTATTATTGTCCCATCTTTTTAATAATCGTTCGTTTAATCCTGTTTCAAAATTATCGTTATTATCATCCTCTATAATTCTGTAATGATACAATAAAGGAAAATTATGGCATTTATCTGATAGCACAAAATTTGTAGTCTTAATATGTAGTAATACCTCACGCCAAGGATTAGTTCCAGCACTTCCAAAACCATAATTATAAAATGCTGGTATTTTATATAAATTAGCACTATTAAGATGGTTTTTATTTTCTGCAAATAATTTTGCCACTGGTATTGCCTTAATAAATATTTTTGTTTTGTTAAAAGTAATTACTTTATTAAATCCCCATTTTTTAAATTCATCTGGTTTTTTTTGATGTATCATCTTTTTACACCTTTGGAGATTTAAAACGCCGATTAAAGCATAAAAACAACAAAGGTTTGACATTTAAGTCAGTAAAAACAACTTATATACTATCTTTTGGTCTACATAAAGTAGTGATAGTAATTTATTAATCACCTGTTGAAAATTCAATAGGTCTTTTTTTATTGTTATATATCATATGTTTTACGATGCTTAACATATTAATACAACTATTCTTGTCCCTTGTCAAAAAACTGTAAGTTTGAAATATTGACTTAGGTTCGTCTTCTGGACTACCAATATTATCATTCTTACAATTTTTACATCCTAATAATCTAAACTTTTTATTTCCATTTATTGAGACATTTTCTATGTTCTGCCAACAATTACAACATTTCTTACTTGTATTATATTCATCTAATAACATTGTTGTAAATCTTTTACTTACTATTTTTTTTAATCCAACACCCATAGTAGAACAACCTTTTATACAACTACCTTGTTTTTGTGACCAATCGCCTATTGTTATAACACAATCAGAACCAAATTTATTTTCTATATTATTCAGAAATTTATCTTCACTTTTTCTTCTATATATTTTAGTTCTCCAATTTAATTTTCTATATAATTCATCTTCATAAAATACTCTTGTTTTTATGTTCGTTTCATTTTTAACTTTTATGAATTCTTTAAATTTATCATAATTAACAGTTGTTGAAAGATAATTACTAAGATTAGTTTCTAATTCAGTTATTTTATTTGCTTTATTTTGTGTTATCTTTATTCGTCTATTTCGTTTTGCAAAACTTTCAGTATATCTTTGCATACATGAATATTTAAGTTCATTACCTTCATCGTCCATCATATACAATAAAAACTTCTTCCCCGGATCCGCACTTACTATTTTTTTATTTTTTAGTATATCTAATTGATTATTTGAAAGATCATCAATATATGGTATTGAATTAGTAACCGTTTTTATTTTACCTCCATATTTTTTATCTTTAATACTAATATGTTTAAATAATAGAGAACAACTAATACCATCTGTGTGTAGTGTATAATTAAAAATATAATCTTTTGATGCTCTGAATATTCTTTTATTCATTCTAAAATATTCATTCCATATATCTTCTTGATTTTCTTTAACTTTTTCTAATAATTTTCTTTTTGTTCCTTTAATTGCAAATTGATTAATTAAACAAGCTGTATCAATATTAATATTTTTAGGTATATTTGATGCTCTTAAAGATAATGGTTGAAATAATTTAATTATTTTGGAATTTAGTATTTTGATTTCTTTGGGATTATTATCATTCTCTTGTTTTATTTTAATTTGTTTTCTAATCTTTTCATTATATTCTTCATATTTTTGATTCATATAAAATGAATATTTAATATATTTAAATGGTTTGCATTCACAATCATAATAAATAGATTTTTCAAATTGTTCTGGAATAATATTAATTTTATGTAGATTAAACCATTCTTTTAATTGCTCTGGAATTTCATCATATTTATTTTCAATTACTGCTTTTTTTAGTTTCCATATTAATTGTCTCTTTTTTGTAGTATATTCTTTAATATTAATAATAATATTATTACCATATTTTTCATCATAATATATATCCGCAAAAGTATTAATAAATCGTAATAATCTTTTAACAAAATGTTCTTTCAAATTAACGGTTAAACAAGTTTCCATTGTTTGATAAATATAAGGTAATGTATAAGTTAAACATTTCAAATTAAACTTTTTATGATTATATATTGGTTGATATTCTTTAATATAAAAATTATTTAATGTTGTCAGCAATACTGTGTTTTTAGGTTGTTTGCCTCTATTATCTCTTTCTCCTAAAGCCATAATAGAATAAGCTATAAATTCTTCATCTAAATCAGGAATAGGTAGATTATTTTTATATTGATAAAGAGAATAAAGACGAATAAACATATATGCATCCATAACAATATGATTGCATTTAATAACCAGTTCATTAATTTTATTATGAATTTCTGGATCTTTAATAATAGAATTTAATGATGTTTTAATAGTTCTATACATAGATTTATTTTTTATAAAATTTGCACCCAAATCATTTGGTGGTTCAATAATTTTCTTTTTCCTTCCCATTATAATAATAAATATTATTATTTGTTTAAATAATTTTACATAAAATTATTTAATAAATAAAATAAATTGTATTCAACATATTAATTATTTTGGACCATTACCTCCTGGATGTTTATTTGCGACTGGATTTTTATCTTTAATTTGTTGTTTTTCTTCTTGATACATCTCATTTCTAGTAGCACCTGTCATATAAGTTTTTTTTAGTTCATAATTTGGCGAGGCATAATAATGCTTTGCGGATTTATGCTCATTATGTCTTCTATTAAAATCATTTGTCATTCCGACATAATGTGTCTTGTGAGTATTTTTATTTACATATGAATATACGCCTCCACCACGATGGCGACATTCAAATGGATTGACTAACAAGAATAATATAAATATTATGTATATTTTGTTCATTGTGTCTAATTTTATAATTATAACTTATACATAATATTATTCAATTAGTTTAAATTTCAATTTTTATTTTATATGTTTAAATACTAATTATATAGTTATTATTCTATATTTTGTTGCTGTAATTTTGCTTTTCTATTAAGATATGCAGTATGTCTCCATTCTTTTAATTTTTCAGGATTTTCTTCCGTAATTTTTTTAATGTATGATTTTGCTTTTTCTTTTACTGTTTCTTTATTATTATTGTAATATTTTAATTGACGCATACTATTAGTATATTTTTTAAGACGTTCGGTTAATTCTTTATTTTCATCCTTTATTTTTTCTATTTCTGTTTTTAGTTTATTATATTCAGTTATGCTAATGTATGGTGTTTCCATTAATTATTAGTATGTTATTATATTTTAAATATCTTTAAATTTTATATATGTATCGGCGTTTTAAATCTCCAAAGGTGTAATAGAACTATTTGATAAATACGATAGTTTATCATTTAGATCATTATATTTACTTTTTCTAAGTTCAATATCCGTCTTGTTTGGTTGCATTATATATATATATATATATATATATATATAATATAAAAAAATTTATTTTTTTATAAATATATATAAATTATTAATAATAATTTATATATATATATGGGAGGCAATGCAATCAAAACTGTTCCGATTACACGTATGGACCAATCTACATACAATAGTATTGAAACTATAATATTGTCAGTTTTGAAACAATATTTTACACATTGTTCAAGTGTCATAAATAGACCAGAAAAAGAAGATCATGGTGATATGGATATTTTATATTTAGGTAATGATGTTGATATATTGGATGTTATTATTAAAGAATTTAATCCTATTGAATATCATAAAAATGGGACCATATATTCTATTGCTTATAAGTATTGTGATGTATACTATCAAATAGATTTTATTCTATGCACTTCTATTGAACAATATAATTCATCTACATTTTATTATTCTTATGGTGATTTAGGTGGTATTTTAGGTCGGATGACCAGTTATGGTGGTATTAAATTCGGTTCTGATGGTTTATGGCTTAATTATTATCCAACTGGTAATCCAATTGAAAATTCTATGTATATTCATCTAACATATGAGCCGAATCTTATTTGTAAATATTTAAATTTAGATTATAATACATATCTTAAAGGATTTACAAAAACAATTGATATATTTGATTGGATATGTACCAGCAATTATTTTTATAGCAATATATTTGATTATGATACTCTAAATTATGACCATAAAAAAAGAACAGTTAAAAGACCGATGTATCAACAATTTGTTGAATATATTAAGAAATTTAATAAACCGTTGGAAGTTCAGCACAATGATTATATTAAAATGATGCAAGAAGATGCATTAAATTATTTTGTTAAGAAAGATTATTTAAAAGAACAATTAGATGGATTAAAAAAAAAACAAGATTTTAAAAATAAATTTAGTGGTAAACTTTTTGTTGAACTTGGCGTTAATGTTAAATTAATCAATGAACAGATTAATAAATTTAAAAACCATATTGTTGGAAAATATAATATATCATTTGAAGATTATATTTTAAAACATTCGAAAGACGATATTTTAGATGAAATCAAATTAATTATTTGATTGAAAATTTTTAATAGGTAAAGATGTGCTATTAAGTTCTGGAACTGAATTAAAATATTTTTTATTTATATCTATATTATTGTAGTTGATAATATAGATGCGAATAATAAAATAATATAAAAATTAAGATTAAAAATGCAATTTCCATTATATGGTCTAAATAAGTGTTTTACAATTTAGCCATTATATTGAGAAGCATTATATAGATATAAATAATAAAATAATATAATAATTAAGTTTGTATTGCTCTAATGATCTATTTTATTGTTTCTAACTATAGTAATATAATGGAGCCATTATATGAAAGACCATTCTATTGATGTTAATTATTATCATTATATAATAATTAAGATTGAATCGGTCTATTTCATTATAAGGTCCAAACAAATGTTTTATATTGATGAGCATTTGATGATGTTAATTATTATTATATAATAATTAAGATTGTATCACTCGATCCATTATATGGTCCAAACTTGTGTTTTATAATTAAGCCATTATATGAAAGACCTTTCGATTGATGTTAATTATTATGATTATATAATAATTAAGATTGTAATCCTCGTTTCATTATAAGGTCCAAACTTGTGTTTTATAATTAAGTCATTATATTGAGGAGCATTTGATGTATGTTAATTATTATATTATATAATAATTAAGATTGTATTACTCTGAATAATCCATTATAAGGTCCAAACTTGTGTTTTATAATTAAGTCATTATATGAAGGAGCATTAAATAGATGTTAATCATTATTAAAGATAATAATTAAGATTAAATTGCTATGAATGATCCATTATATAGATTCACACTTGTGTTTTATAATTGATTCATTATATTAATAACAATGATGGAACCATGTATAAGGGTTATAGCCACCTGGATTTGATGCAGCTGCTGCAGATATAAGTTCAGGTTCAGAAAGAACTAATTTTCCAGCTGCTTCGTCCCCTACACTCAAAACACCTGCGGTTGAGGTCATTTGAGGTGATAGAGCAACTACTGATTTATCTCCTGCTGCTGCACTTACACCAGACTTTCCACTTTTACATTGTTCACAGTAAACAGATTTATTTGGATTTGTTTTAGCACATTCAGCACATACTGTAACAAATTGTTCTTCTTTTGCCATAATAAAAGGAGGAATATTGGATAAGTATTGTGAAAATCCCAATGATAACACTGTACCAGTTTTTAACATAAAGAATACAGCACTATCACTCGCACTAACATCTACGACGTTGCCTTGAACCCAAGAAGGAATCTTTGATGCATCAAGCCGACCCCAACACGTCGCATTTCCATCTTCAAATAAAGCCGCTGCAATAGTTCCACCCATACTAATACGAGAAACCCGTCTACGAGGTTTTTGATGTGCCAGACGAGCAAGCCGTTGAGAACGAGATTCCCGATATGGCAATTTAACTTCAAAATGTTTTAAAGCATCAATTTCATCAGGGGGGACACATAGTCCATGAGTATTATCACCCCAACACATTATGGTGCCATCATCAAACACAACACCCGAATTGTTTTTACCGGCACTAATATTAACAATATTTTTTTCCCCAAAATGAGGAACAACACAGTGTTTATAATTATCATCACCCAGACACATGATTGAACCATCAACAAATCGAATAATTATATGGTAACTACCCACACTAATCATATCAGCTTTTCTTCTAAAATACATTTTATTCATATGTTTAGGAATATTGCCCCAACATCTGATTGAACCATCCTCTAATAGAGCAGTAGAAAAATTTTCACCTGCACCAATCATAACGACTGGTATTCCGTTAAAATTAGGATCATTGCATTGCCCCGATCGATTATTACCCCAAGTGTATAATTTACCATTTACGGTTAGAGCCATATAATGACTACCACCTGAACTAACCATTGAAATTGGTTCTTGAAATTCAGGAACATTAGAAGATTGCCCATACATATTAGCACCCCAACCTACTGCTATTTTGTTTCCGAATAGAGCAATTGCATTGTCTTTCTTTGTACTAATTGTTAGTGTAGGATTCCAAAATTGAAACAATATTTGTTTTTGTAACTCTTTTTCTACAGTGATATTCATCATCTCGCTCTCGAATTCCAATTTTAATTTTTCTATTGGCGTCAAAGCAACTTCTGCTGCTGCCGCTGATGGCACTGCCGCTGCTGATGCGAGCGCACTTCGATGGCGGGCTCTATTGTACTCTTGTATTTCTTCGCATTCATCATCACTAAAGTCAGATTCATCATCATATACTTCTGATTCTTCTAAATCTTTTTGAAATGGGTATTCAATATAGTATTGTATTGGTTTTTTGCTCATAAACTTTAAATCGCCATATCTTCCAATAAAATATAAACCATTCGAATTAAAATAAATTTCTGTTCCCTTATGATATGACTTTGTCGAGAGCATTCTAAATACTCTTCTAAATACCATATACAACGTTTTAGAAAGTTCTTCATCGACTCCTGTGTATGGACCATCTTCGGGATCACCTTCTTTTTTAAAAAGAAAAGATACTTTTCTTTTTTTAAGAACCTTACATAAATTACTCATTAAATAATTATTATATAATTATTTTAGAAATTAATTCAATGATAAATGTATAAAACTATAACCACCAGATAGTTTTATACATTTATCACATAAAGAAGCACCATAATTTTTTCCACCACATCGAGTACATGCTGTTCATGAGCACGAGTCAGTTCATCCGTCCATACACTTAACTCTTTTTTTATACTACATTCATCACACAAAGAATAATCATTTGGATTTGGTTTACCACATTCAGCACATGTTGCGTGAAATTGTTATTCTTTTCCCATAATAAAAGGAGGAACAAGACGTGGATACCTCAAACCAACCGTTTCATCATCAAATCCTAAACTAACCACTGCGACTTTACCTTGAATCTAATGAGGAATTACCTCACAATTCCCAACAGCACTATTATTCCATTCTAACTTTTCGTTGGATCTCTGGAAGAACATCACATTGTCCTTTTTTATAAAAACTCTATGAGAATTCTGGTTTTTTTAGTCTAACATTAAATGTTCTGCTACTTGCGTCGGTTATTTTTGTTGGATTAGTGCTGATGTTTGTGTTAATTGTCCTGATTGTTGTGGTTCGGTGGCGAATAGTTATGATTCTGCTGTATAGGTACCTCCATTTTGTGCATTAGAATTATATGTAAAAAATCATATAGATTATAAATAATCTATATGATTGATATTTTATTTATTTTGATAGATGTTTATTCCAATATACATCTATCAAAATAAAATTAGCGTCTTAATAAAAATATAAATTCATATT
>Ga0304730_1000191_pt1 | contig 54763 bp, 70 predicted proteins | sample M_130628_MF_Meta_FD_190474 | JGI IMG/M metagenome (GOLD analysis project Ga0304730, IMG submission 190474) | Freshwater microbial communities from Lake Montjoie, Canada to study carbon cycling - M_130628_MF_MetaG (v2) (version 2) | ecosystem: Environmental > Aquatic > Freshwater > Lake | place... | reverse complement strand
AAACACAACTTGTATATTAATTCCCGGTGAAGGGATTGTAGCAAAAGAAGGTTTATATTTAACTTTGAGTGTAGGTTCAGTAACTGGAATTACTATATTTTATGGCTAAGAAAAAAGGTCCGTCTCTTGCTATTGGTAGGGGTGAGAAGCTACCTGTATCTAAAGGGGCGGGTCTTACTGCCAAGGGTAGAGCTAAGTACAATGCGGCTACGGGGTCTAATCTAAAGGCTCCGCAACCGCAAGGCGGTGCAAGAAAGAGGTCATTCTGCGCTAGGATGTCAGGAATGCCCGGACCAATGAAAGACGAGAACGGCAAACCAACTAGGAAAGCCGCAAGTTTAAAAAGGTGGAAATGTTGATGGACACTTTAAATGAGAACATAAAGTATGTAATTGATGCTTTATCTTTAGTAACTGTAGTAGGAACATTAATGGATATGCTACCCTCTATTGGCGCTATATTTACTATAGTCTGGACGGCTATACGTATCTACGAAACTAAAACAGTTCAAGGCTGGTTAGGAAAGAAAGATGCCAAGTAGCAGTAAAAAGCAACACAAATTTATGGAAGCAATTGCTCATAATAAAGCTTTTGCTAAGAAGGTAGGTGTTCCACAATCCGTGGGACGTGATTTTTCAACTGCCGACAAAGGCAAAACTTTTAATGAAGGTGGTGATACGATGGCTTCAAAAATGTCTCCTAAGATGGACCCAAAAATGATGGCAGCATTATTGGCTAAGAAAAAACCAATGATGCCCCCAAGATCAATGCCACGAGCACCTATGGCTCCTGTAGGCGGACGCATGGGTATGGACAATCAAATGATGCAAACTGGTTCTCCTGAACCCGGAACTCCCGGAATGATGAAAAAAGGTGGTAAGGTCAAGAAAATGGCTATGGGTGGTATGGCTAAAAATGATACAGCGCAAGATAAAGCAATGATCAAAAAAGCCATGAAACAACACGATGCCCAAGAACACAAAGGTGGTAAAGGTACAGACCTTAAACTAGCTAAAGGCGGAACATTCCGTAAATCAGCTAATGGCGTAGCTAAAAAAGGTTTAACTAAAGGTACAATGGTTAAGATGTCTAAAGGCGGAAGGTACTGCTAACATGAGAGATTTTATTAAAGGTCTAAGCGATAAGGCTAGTAACTTTTTAGATACTAAAGGTCTAGCCAATCCCGTTGAAGTTATTAACGAAGAACTTGGTGGGGAGACTCGTGAAGAGTCTAAAACCCGTAGAACAAAATCAAAAGGAAAAGAACCTGCGAAAGAAGTTACTATAGAGAAAGAAATAACTATAACCCCTGAGAAATATGCTAAAGGTGGTAAAGTTGGTTCTGCTTCTAAACGTGCTGATGGCTGTTGTGTTCGTGGTAAAACTCGTGGGAAGATGGTATGAGAGCCTCTCGTGGAATGGGGGCAATAGACCCATCCAAAATGCCGGGTGGTAAAAAGAAAGCCCGCAGAGACGATACGGATTTTACTCAATTTGCTGAAGGTGGTAAGGTGGGCTTATATGCAAACATTAATGCAAAGCGTAAAAGAATTGCTGCTGGTTCTAAAGAGAAAATGCGGAAAGTCGGAGCCAAAGGCGCTCCCTCCGCAATGGATTTCATCAATTCAGCAAAGACGGCTAAAAAGAGGAAGTAATGACAACTAGCGGCACTTCCGCATTTGACCTTGACCTAAATAACCTCGTTGAAGAGGCTTTTGAGCGTTGTGGTAAACAGCTACGTACAGGCTACGACCTGAAGACTGCTCGCCGTAGTATGAACATTCTAACGATTGAATGGGCTAATCGTGGTATTAACTTATGGACAGTTGACCAAGGCGCAATTACTTTAGTGTCAGGACAAGCTTCCTACCCATACCCTGTAGATACCATAGACCTTTTAGACATGGTAACTCGTACTAATAATGGTGAAGTTAACCAGCAAGATATTAATATTAGTCGGATTTCTGAACCTACCTATATGACGATTCCTAATAAGACAACTACAGGTAGACCAATCCAAGTTTGGGTAAATAGACAGAGCGGGAATATTTCCCCAACAACAGTTACAGTAGCAACTGCTGTAACTACTACTGCTACAACAATTACTGTAAGCAATGTTGCGTTACTTCCTAGTAACGGATTTGTAAATATTGACGCTGAAACTATTTATTACCAAGCGGTAAGTACAGCAAATAATCAACTATTAAATTGTTCTCGTGCGCAGAACGGTACAACTGCTGCTACACATCCTGTATTAACATATGTATCTATTAACTACTTACCAAATATTAATGTTTGGCCCACTCCTGAAACAGGCACTACTTACACCTTTGTTTACTATAGGATGCGCCGTATACAGGATGCTGGAGGCGGGGGTGTATATATGCAGGACATACCGTTTAGATGGATACCATGTATGGCGGCTGGGCTTGCTTACTATTTAAGCATTAAGATACCGGAAGTAGACCCAAACCGTGCCCAATTGTTAAAAGCTGATTATGAACAACAGTTTGATTTAGCTGCTCAAGAAGATAGGGAAAAAGCAGCAAGTAGATATGTTCCTCGTATGTCTTTTTATAGGTAATATATGCCTAATAGATTTGCTTCGGGTAAACACAGTATTGCGGAGTGTGATCGTTGTGGTCAACGGTATATGCTCAAGGTATTAAAGAAGCTTGTAATTAAAACCAAAACGGTTAATATTTTAGTATGTCCTGAGTGTTGGGAACCTGATCAACCGCAGTTAAGATTGGGTATGTATCCGGTTAATGACCCGCAAGCAGTAAGGGAGCCAAGACCTGATATAAGTTATTATGCTTCTGGAACAAGTGGTTTACAAGTAACTGTTGCGAATAATAATAGTGTAGATTCTAACGGTTATCCCGAATTAGGTAGTAGAATTATACAATGGGGTTGGTACCCTGTTGGTGGGTCAAGAGCAAATGATGCAGGATTAACACCTAACTATTTAGCACCAGCTTGGCTAGTATCAGATGTAACAATTACAGTAACTTAAGGAGTGTAAAATGGGATTCAGAAAAGCAGCCGATGGCATAACTAAATCTGGAAAAACTAAAGGTACAAACCTTGGTGACTCTGGACCAAATATAAAAATTGAAAACGGACCGATGAAGAATGGTGTTGGTAAAATTAATTCCAACATGAAGTCTATGGGACGAAACATGGCTAAAGTAGCCGCACAAAGGGGCAGATAATGGCAAAGTTTTCTAAGAAAGTAATGGGTAAAGAAGTTGGTAACGCAGAAGTTTATGCCGAACCACATACTATGAACGGCAAGAAAAGTTCTATTCAAGAAGATAGCAAGTATAGTACTGGCGCTGAACGCATGAATAAGATGAACATCTCTGCTGGTGGAATTAGTAAGGGAAGTTATACTCCAGAGAATCCTAACGGTGCTATTAAAATCCGTGGTACAGGCGCTGCTACTAAAGGTGTGATGGCTAGAGGACCGATGGGCTAATGAACTACACACAATTATGTGCTGCAATTCAGAGTTATACAGAAAACACTTTTACAGCTACTGAACTCGCTACATTTACCCAACAGACTGAACAGAAGATTTATAACTCTGTTCAGTTACCATCACTCCGAAAGAATGTGATAGGGGTTACGAGTCCGGCTAACAAGTATGTAGCCTGTCCGAATGATTTTTTGTCTGTATTTTCTTTAGCTATTTACTCCTACGCTACTCCTACGGCTACTGGAACATCTGGATTAAACACAATTACTGTATCTAGTAACACTAATATTGTTATAGGGCAGTCTGTTACAGGTACCGGAATTGGTACAGGTGCTTTAGTAATTGGTATTGCTAGTACTACAATTTCTTTATCGGTTGTCAATAGTGGCACAGTATCAGGTTCAATGATATTCCAAGGTGAGTATAATTACTTGCTTGATAAAGATGTTAACTTTATTCGTGAGTCATACACACTACCAAACTATACGGGTTTACCCCAATACTACGCCATATTTGGACCTCAATATACATACCCTGCTGAGTTGAGTCTTATACTAGGACCGACTCCAGATAAAGCTTACAACATGGAGTTACATTATTTCTTCTACCCAGAGTCTATTGTTACTTCTGGTACTACTTGGCTTGGTGATAACTTTGATACAGCCTTGTTAAACGGCTGTTTATGTGAAGCGATTACCTTTATGAAAGGTGAAGCTGACCTTGTGGCTTTGTATGCTCAACGCTATGGCGATGCAATGTTGTTACTCAAACAATTAGGTGATGGTAAAGAACGTGGTGATGCGTACAGAGATGGGCAGATTAGGTACCCAGTTAAATGATAATTCAAACCATCACCACTTCCTTTAAATCTCAAGCTGTCCAAGCTGGACAGAATTTAGCTACTGATACTATATACTGTGCTTTATATAACGGTGGTGCTAATATAACAGGTGCTACCACAGCATACACAACGGTAGGTGAGATTACAGGTACGGGCTACACAGCAGGGGGTAAACTTGTTACAGGTACAACAATTAATACTGATGCCGCCTCGGGCGTTTTATATATTAGTTTTGATAACTTATTATGGAGTCCTGCAGCATTTACTTGTAGGGGTGCTTTGTTTTATAATGTTACTAGGAGTAATGCTTCAATATTTATTTTAAATTTTGGGGCAGATAAAACCTGTAATGCTACGTTCCAAATTACTTTTCCAACAAATACATCAACATCTGCAGTAATTAGACAGGCTTAGGATACTATGTTAGTTACAACAACAAAAGGCGAAATGGATGACTCCCTTCTTGAAAAAAAAGAAGGTTCAGTTGATAATGACGTTGAATACACAACTTGGACAGAGTATTGGCTAGATGGTGAACTAGTCCACCGTTCTGCTCATGTAACCCTTAAAACTTCACCATTTACCGATCTAGTCGGGGCAACTTTAGGATAAATCATGGCAAATACTCAATCAATGTGTACTTCGTTTTTGGGTGAGCTTTTAAGCGCAACCCATAACTTTAGTTCAGCTAATCCAGCGCAAACTGCAAGTACAGCAAATACATTTAAAGCGGCGTTATATCTAGCATCTGCTACGCTTAATGCTTCTACTACTGCGTATAGCGCAACTGGTGAAGTAACAGGTACAGGATATACGGCTGGTGGGGTAACGGTTACAGGTGCAACTAATCCCGCATCTACAAACTCATCTACAACGGCTGGCGTAGGGTATTGGACACCATCTGCAAGTATTACTTACACGACAGTAACACTGTCTACTGCATTTGACACCATGTTGTTATATAACTCAACTCAGTCTAACAAGGCGGTTGCCGTGTATACCTTTGGTTCACAGACAATTACTGCTGGTAACTTTACTTTAACAATGCCATCGAATACAACTTCCACTGCTTTAGTACGCTTATCAACAACTTAAGGTGACGTATGGCTCTGGGCTGGGGTAATAATGCGTGGGGCGATAATGGTTGGGGCGGAACGCTTGAGTTAACTGGCGTAGTAGGAACTGGTCTCGTAGGAATAGAAGTACCAACAATTACCATAGCTTTGACCGGTGTTGGGGCTAGTGGAGCGGTTGGGATAGTAGTAGCAAGTGCGGCTGAGAATGAAGACGGCACATTTGCTAGTGGGTTTGTAGGAACAGCGTTACCAGAATTAAATATAGCCTTAACAGGTGTAAATGCAAGTGGCTTAGCTGGAACTATATCGTATGCACAAGAAAAAGCACTTACAGGAGTTTTAGGTTCTGGTGCAGTAGGAACGGTAACGCAAGGTAAGTCTGTATTTATAACTGGAGATTTTGCAAGCGGCGCAGTTGGTTCTATAACAGCAGCAAAAGAAGCAGCTTTAACCGGTGTAGTTGGAAGCGGAACTGTAGGAACAGTAGTTGCCAATAACTTACCAGCTTTAACAGGTGTATTGGCTAGTGGCTTAGTAGGTGTTGAGACTGATAATATCTCAATAGCATTAACTGGAGTTGGCGCATCGGGTTTAGTTGGTATTATATTTCCGGGACAGACAATAACCGGAGTTGCTGGAGCGGGTGCAGTAGGAACAATAACAAACGGTGGAATAACGGTAGCATTAACAGGTGTTAATGCGGTGGGAAAAACGGGTAATTTAGGGTATTATTACTGGAGTGTAATTAATGATGATCAAACGCCAAATTGGGCAGAGATTAATAATGCAAATACTCCTAACTGGGAAGAAATAGTAACATTTTAAGGAATAATTATGGCATCCACATATTCAGCACTAAAGATAGAGTTAATAGCTACAGGTGAACAATCTGGAACATGGGGCGCAACAACCAACGTAAACCTAGGCGATGCTGCTTTAGGTGAGGCAATAACAGGTTCAGCGGACGTAGCTTTCTCAAGTGCGGATGTAACCATAACACTAACAGATACTAATACTACACAAGCAGCCCGTAACTTACGCCTTAATCTAACAGGTACATCTGGCGGTGCAAGGAACTTAATCCTTGGTTCAGGATGTCAGATCGAGAAACTCTACCTCGTTAATAACGGTCTAGCGGATGCAGTAACGGTTAAGAACACAACAGGGACAGGGATTGCCGTAGCTGCTGGTAAGTCCATGTTTGTCTATAACAACGGTACAAACGTAGTAGAAGCGGTTAATTATGCGAGTTCAATCTCTACAGGCGCAATTACTGCTACATCCATTACAAACGCAGGATTAACAAGTGGTCGAGTAACTTACGCCACAACCGCAGGGCTACTAACAGACTCAGCCAACCTTTTATACTCTGGTACTGACTTAACTGTTTATGGAATAAGAGTTGGGCGTGGAAATGCTGCGGCTAGTAATAACACCGTAGTAGGCGCTAGTGGATTGGCAAGTATTACAAGTGGAAATAACAACTTGGCTCTTGGTAATTACGCTTTATATTTAACTACATCAGGTTCTTACAATACTGCTGTTGGCTCACAAGATGCTGGAACATATGGCGCTTTATTTACCAATAGTTCAGGTAGTTCTAATACGGCTATAGGGACTGCGGCATTAGCATTAAACACTACTGCCTCTAACAACACAGCAGTAGGTTATCAAGCAGGGTACAGCAACACAACTGGAACAGGGCAAGCATTTTTTGGCTACCAAGCGGGGTATAGCACTACAACTGCTGGTTCAAATACAGCGATGGGCTATCAAGCCTTGTATACAAATACAACAGGGCAATTAGCAACTGCCATAGGCTATCAAGCCTTAAGAAATAATAACTCTGATACATACTGTACTGCGATTGGTGCAAGAACATTAAGTTCAAACACAACTGGAACTAGCAACTTTGCTGGCGGTGATTTGGCTTTAAATACAAATACTACTGGAAGTTATAATGTTGCTGTTGGTTCTAATTCGCTTGTTTCAAACAGCACAGCCTCTTTCAACGTAGCGGTAGGTTATCAGGCGTTAACAGCAAACACAACCGCTTCTGGCAACACAGCAATAGGGCATCAAGCAGGGTTTAGCAATACTACTGGAACTCAAAACATTTTTGTTGGTTACGGGGCTGGGTATCTTGCTCAGACAGGTTTAAGGGCAACCGCTGTTGGCTATCAAGCAATGTACAACCCAAATACAGGGGCAGACAATTCTGCATTTGGTCATTCCGCTTTAGGTACTAATTCTTCGGGCGCATACAACACAGCTATTGGTTCTGCTGCGCTTACATCTAACACCACCGCCTCTGGTAACACGGCAGTAGGATATCAGGCAGGATACTCCAACACTACTGGAGCAGATAATGTAGCAATTGGTTCTTATTCGCAATACGGTACAACTACAGGACAGCAAAACGTAGGTGTTGGTGCAGGAACTTTATATGCAAATACCACAGGTAGAAATAACGTGGCTATTGGCTCACCTGAGCCTGCCCTTGGTCTTGCCGCATTAAGATATAACACTACAGGTAATTATAATATTGGTGTTGGTTCAGGTGCTTTAGGTCAAAATACTGTTGGTATTAACAACATAGCAATAGGCTACCAAGCGGCTTTTTCAAATACAACAGCCAATAGTAATACCGTAGTTGGACATCAAGCATTTAGAACAAGTACTACAGGTGGTGATAACTCCGCTTTTGGTATCAATGCTTTATACAATAATACAACTGGAGCAAGTAACACAGCAATAGGTGCTTCTGCGTTAACCGCAAACACCACCGCATCTAATAACACAGCAGTAGGTTATCAATCTTTATATTCAAACACCACCTCCGCACGCAATACGGCAGTAGGTTGGCAAGCGGCTTACTCAAATACAACAGGTACAATTACAGCACTTGGGGCAACCGCTGGCTATAGTAACACTACAGGAACTTCCAATACCGCTCTTGGTGGATGGGATAATACAGGTGGAGTTTTAGGTGCTTTGTATTACAACACTACTGGTGGCAACAACACAGCGGTTGGTACAGGAGCATTATCGGTTAACACCACCGCATCTAATAACACAGCAGTAGGTTATACGGCACTTTATAGTAATACGACAGGTACTCGTAATACAGCAACAGGCTCTTCAGCCTTATATGCCAATACTACAGCATCAGATAACACAGCGTTTGGTGCAAATGCTTTGTCAGTTACTACTGGCTCTAGTAATACAGGCGTTGGTTCATATGCATTGTTTTTAAATACAACAGGGCAATACAACGCTGCACTTGGTGCAAATTCAGTTAGTAACACTACAACTGGCTCTAGCAACATAGGTGTTGGTTTTTTCTCTTTGTATAGTAACACTACTGGTGGCAACAACGTAGCACTTGGGCATCAAACACTTTTTACAAGCCAAACCGCATCTAATAACGTAGCAGTAGGTTATGGGGCGCTTTTATCAAACACTACCGCCTCATACATAACCGCAGTAGGTTTTGAATCATTAAGGGCAAACACAACAGGTTCTGATAATGCCGCTCTTGGACATACAACTTTAAGGGCTAATACTACAGGCGCTCAAAATACTGCTTGTGGCGGACAATCTTTATCTTTAAATACAACAGGAAGTAACAATTCAGCGCTTGGTTGTAGTGCTATGTACTACAACACTACAGGTGCTCAAAATACCGCTATAGGCGCAAGCGCACTTCAATCAGGGGTAACCGCCTCTAATAACACAGCAGTAGGTTATCAAGCAGCATATTCAACTACAGGCGAACGAGTTACTGCTATTGGTACACAATCACTTTTTACCAATACAACAGGTTACGAAAATATAGCCCTTGGTACTTATGCACTGTATTACAACAGCACAGGATACGAAAATACCGCCTCTGGATATGCCGCACTTTACGCCAACACTACAGGTACAAACAATACAGCCGTAGGACACAGAGCATTATTCGCAAACACCTACGCATCTCACAACACGGCAGTTGGTTTTAATGCCCTTTACTCAAACACCACCGCTAACAGTAACACAGCAGTTGGTAGAGATGCATTGTATTTAAATACTATAGGTGTAAGTAATACAGCCGTAGGTAGACAGGCTGGTTATAACACAACTACTGGCTCTTATACCACAATGATAGGTTATAACGCACAGCCTAGTGCGGCAGGTGATGACTATGAGATTGTAATTTCAGCCTCCACTGGAATAACTGGTAAAGGTTCATCTACTGGGTATATTTATCCTTCTACTGGTGGTGTATATCAAGGCAATAACTCCGCTAATTGGTCTACAACTTCTGACCGTAGATTAAAGAAAAACATTGTAGATAACAACACAGGTTTAGATAAGATTAATGCAATTCAAGTGCGTAACTTTGAGTATCGTCTACCTGAAGAAGTTGATGCAGAACTTAAATCTACAGACGCTATTTTAAAAACTGGTGTTCAACTTGGTGTTATTGCCCAAGAACTTCAACAAGTATTGCCTGAGTGCGTTAAGACTGAATCAACTGGCGTAATGTCTGTAGATGCAGATAACTTAACTTGGTACATGATTAACGCAATAAAAGAATTAAAAGCAGAAGTAGATTCACTTAAACAACAACTTGCATCTAGATAGGAGAATTAAAATGGCAACAGTCTTTACAACAAAAATCACCGCAATGTACACAGTACAACAGCCTGACCCAAACTATGTGATTAACGCACTATGGGAAGTAACAGGAGTAGACGGCACTTATACTGCCTCTATTCAAGGCAACACACAGTTTGATTCTACAGACCAGACTACATTTGTGCCTTATGCAAATCTAACTGAGGCGTTAGTCATTGGTTGGATTCCTGAGAACCAAATAGACAGCGCACAGTCTTGTGTACAAGGGCAGATTGACAGCCTAATTACACCACCTGTTAGCCCTGCAAATACACCGCTACCTTGGAGCGCATAGATTTTTAAACCGTAGTACAACCTAGGAGAATAGCATGAGCGAAAACACTAAAAAGCCCGCCATAACTATTGATGAAGTAGAGTATTTGATAGACGATATGACCAACGAGCAACAAATGATGGTTAATCACATTGATGATTTAAGTCGGAAAATGGCATCATCGCAGTTTAATCTTGACCAACTCAATGTGGGAAAACAAGCATTTGTTAATATGTTAAAACAATCTTTAGAGGCTCCAGTAGAACAAGCATCTGAAGAGACTGTGCAGTAAAGGCGGGGGGCAACCCCCTTTAAGGGGGAGCAATGGAAACAGTAGACATCCTAGCAAAGATTTGGCCCCTGCTTGTGGGGTTTGTAACGCTTGTTATTGTGCTTGCCAAAATGGATAATAAAGTTTCTGTCCTCGAAGAAAAAGTGAAGACGCTGTTTGAACTTTGGAATAAGAAATGAACATTCAAGACGTTCTAAAAGCGGTACTGCCTATTGTTGTAGCGTGTTTGGCTTGGCTATTAGGTCAGGTTGCGGATTTTTCTACACGGCTGACTAAGATTGAAGGGCAGATGCCAGCACTAATCACTAAAGAAAACGTGCCGACTGACTCACCTTTGTCTGCCGAGGCAAGGCATAGACTTAAAGAAGAAGTTTATAAAGACATACACCAACTTCAAGTCAAGGTACAGTTGCTTGAAGAACGAGAGAAGAGGAAATAATGTTTGGAATAGATGATATTTTAAGTGTTGGCATGAAACTTGTGGATAAGTTTGTGCCAGACCCACAGGCTAAACAAGAAGCCCAACTCAAGTTATTAGAGATGCAGAAGAATGGTGAGTTAGCGCAGTTACAAGCCGACATGAATGAACAGCAAGAACTGACTAAACGGGTTCAAGCCGACATGATGTCAGACTCTTGGCTATCTAAGAACATTCGTCCTATGACGTTAATATTTATCTTGGTAACATATACCACTTTTGGTATGATGAGTGCATGGGATATTGAGGTAAACAACAACTATGTTGAACTCCTAGGGCAGTGGGGTATGCTCATTATGTCCTTTTACTTTGGCGGTAGAACCCTTGAGAAAATCATGGATATGAAGGGTAAAAAATGAATTTAACTGCTCACTTTACCCTTGATGAATTAACACATACTGACCACCGCACATTAGATAACACACCAAATGATGATGAACTTAAAAACCTTACCCGCCTTGCAGAGTTTCTTGAACAAGTTAAAACACTTCTGGGGGGCAAACCCATTATGGTTAATAGCGCTTTCCGCAGTAAATTGGTTAATGATGCTGTGGGTTCTAAAGATACTAGCCAGCACAGGGTTGGTTGCGCTGCGGACATAAGAGTTCCGGGCGTAACTCCGGATGAAGTTGTGCAAGCTGTAATAGCTTCGGGTTTACCCTATGACCAGATTATCCGGGAGTTTGACAGATGGACTCACATTAGTATCCCTAACTCTATTCATAACGCACCCCGTAAACAAGCATTGATTATTGACAAACAGGGAACTCGGTTGTATGCCGCTTAAGAAACTTGTTTTTAAACCCGGAGTTAATCGAGAGAATACTAGGTACACCACCGAAGGTGGCTGGTACGAAAGCGATAAGGTTCGGTTCCGTCAAGGAACGCCGGAAAAAATAGGTGGCTGGCTTAGAATCTCTGGAGCAACATATCAAGGTGTGTGTCGGTCTCTATGGGCATGGACAACATTAGGGCAAGCAAATCTTATTGCGGTTGGCACTAACCTGAAGTTTTACATTGAAAGTGGTGGTGCGTATAACGATATTACGCCGATTCGAGTAACTACCACGTTGGGTGCAAACCCGTTTGTTTCTACAGGTACAACAACTATTACTGTAACAGCCACAGCACACGGTGCTGTAAATGGGGACTTTGTAACTTTTAGTGGTGCCACAGGTACTTACGCTACAACATGGAATCAAGAGTATCAGATTACTTACATTAATGTTAATAGCTATTCAATAACCGTTGCGTCTGTTATCCCTGCTGGAAGTTATGGTGGTTCGGCTGTATCTGCTGCGTATCAGTTAAATGTGGGTCCGGCGGTAGTAGTACCTAACGTAGGCTGGGGCGCAGGTCCTTGGGGGTCAGGTCTTTGGGGTTCTGGTACAACCAACTTTAATTCATTACAACTATGGAGTCAGAGCAATTTTGGTGAAAATTTAGTATTCGGACCTCGTGGTGGGGGTATATATTATTGGACTACATCTATTGGATTAACAGGTCGTGGTATTAACTTAAGCACAATTGGCGATGCTGACTGTCCTACAGTTCAGAATTTTGTGTTTATATCTGACATCTATCGGTTTGTGTTTGCGTTTGGTTGCGATGATTATTCTTCTTCCGTGCAAGACCCGATGTTACTTCGTTGGGGCGACCAAGAGTCTGTAACTGTATGGACTCCAGCAGCTACTAATCAGGCTGGTAGTTTACGGCTTTCGCATGGGTCTAGGATAGTAACTGCCTTACAAAGTCGTCAAGAAATTTTAGTTTGGACTGACTCAAGTCTTTATTCTCTACAGTATTTAGGAGCCGCCTCGGGAGTTTGGGGTGCGACATTACTAGGTGATAGTATTTCTATAGTAGGACCGAACGCAGCAGCACTTGCGTCTGGGGTTACCTATTGGATGGGTTTTGATAAGTTCTATACGTATTCGGGACAGGTTCAAACATTAAATTGTGACTTAAGAAGATATGTTTACAACGATATAAACTTAGCCCAGAAAGAACAGTTTTTTGCTGCAACTAATGAAGGCTTTAACGAGGTCTGGTGGTTTTATTGTTCTGCCACTAGTGTAATAATTGATCGCTATGTAATTTATAATTACTTAGAAAAAATTTGGTCTTACGGCACAATGAACCGGTCTGCATGGTTAGACAGTGGATTATTAAATTACCCACTTGCGGCAACATTCTTAAATACAACAAGTAATAACTTAGTGTACCAAGAGTATGGGTTAGATGACTTTACTACGGCAACAGGTGTTGCTATAGATGCTTACATAACATCTTCTCAGTTTGATATAGATGATGGGCATACCTTTGGGTTTGTTTGGAGGATTGTGCCGGATATAACATTTAACGGGTCTACAACTAGTGCACCGCAAGTAACAATGTCTTTACTGCCATTACAAAACTCGGGTTCGGGGTATAACAATCCGTTATCCGTTGGAGGTACTAATGATGGTACTGTAGTACAGAGTGTTAGTTATCCTGTTGAAGCGTTTACAGAATATTTATATGTTCGGGTTCGTGGACGGCAGATGTCATTTAAAGTTCAGTCTAATCAAATAGGTTCAACATTTCAACTAGGTGCGCCTCGTATGGATATTCGTGCTGATGGTAGAAGATAATGCAGGTATTTTTACCTCAACCTCCTGCGCTACCGGTTGCGACTCAGGACTACCAGAAATCTTACCAAGATCAGTATTCTAGCGTATTGCGGTTATATTTTACTTTCTTAGACGGTGCTACACGCTCTCTTCTTACACCGGCTTCGGGAACATCCGCTAATAGACCTGCCCTTGACTTACAGATAGGGCAATATTATTATGATACAACAATAGATAGACCAATTTGGTGGAACGGTACCAATTGGAAAACCGCCGATGGCGTAACAACAATTGTAGTTTCTTTATCAGGAACTGCTGGTAGAGGCTTAATAGGAACTGCTACGCCATGAAACCCAAAGAACAAAAATATAAACCTGACCCAAACCGAATGACAATGGAGGATATTGTCAAAAACTCTGACGAGGTAAAACAATCAGGTGTAGATTGGAAAAGGTTCCATGCTTATATATACTCGGCAATCCAGTTTCCAAAATATCGATTAATGCGCAATAACAATACACTGTTTCTATACGAAATAGTAAAACCACATGAAGCAAATTTAATATCTACATTTAACGCCGAGAAAAGTTATAAAACTTTTGCTCGTAACATAATAGAGTTTGGTGGTGCTATGGAGAAGGCTGGGTTTTATCGGCTAACTGCTGAAGGCGCAAACATTCAAACAGTTACTATACTTAAATCTAGGTTCCCTGTGCAATCTAGAGAAGCAGGTAAAAATCAAAATGGTGTTCCTTTCTACCAAATAGAAGTTGATATAAGAAAGGACGAATAATGGGTTGCGGTGGTGCAATTGGAAACTTCTTTGCTAGTTTTGACGATATGGTGCATAACACTATTGAAAGTACTATTAGCCAAGCAAAGTTTTATATAACCCATCCGTTAGAAGCAATTGAAGTAGCTGCCTTAATGTATGTGGGAGTACCCCCAACCGTTGCTATGTCAACAACAAGTTATGCTAATGGGCACGGCAGTATTCAACAGGTTGGTATTTCTGTTGTACAAGCTTACGCATCGGCAAACATGGGTGGCGATTTAATGACAAATGTTTTAACAAGTGCCTCGGCATCGGCGGCTACAGCAGCTATTCAAGGTAAGCCTTTAGATCAAGTTCTTAAAGCAGGATTTACTGGGTCTGTGCAAGGTTTAGTAATGAACCAGTTTAGAGATTTTGCCGCAGAAAATAATATGACTTTTGACCCTAAAGATTTAAGTACTCAAGTTATAACAAATGCTGTAAATGGTGCTACCACTGCCATAATAAATGGTAAAAGTATTGGTGATGCTATAGCTAAGTCTACTGCTAATAGTTTAACTACTTATGGTTTACAACAAGCTTCAACCGCTGTTGGCGATATATGGGGTGAAATTTACGAAAAGAGCGAAACGCTTCAAGAAATAGGAAATGCGTATAACGAGTTAAGAGGTGAAGCTACAAAAACTTGGGACGAATTACAAAGAAATATTGGCGGCGCTAATAGTATATATGCTAATGTTAAACTTATGTTTGATCAAGCCACTTATTATACTGACATGACTAACCGACACGTTGCCGGTTATGAAGAAGAAAAATTTAATTCTACTCACATTGACGAATGGTTAACAAAAATAGCACCTGAACAGTTTAGAACAAAAACATATGATGATGGCGAAGGCGGTTCGTATACAAGATTTGAAGAAAAGAAAAGTTGGACAGATGATGACGGAAACCCTGTATGGCAGGGAGTTGATGATGACTTTAGATTTGAAGGACAAACTAAAGATCAACTTAAAGCTAATCGAGAAAGATTAGCAGCTGCTCATGCAACTAATGCAAGTAGTACCGCAAATGTTGCTAAAATATATTCTGATGCTTATGTTGGTCAAGTAGATCAATATAACGGTTTTGTTGACAGGTATATAACTACAGTATCTAATAAATTTGATACCCAGACTAACAAACTTAAAGAACTAGAAACAACAGCTAATAATCTTAATAGTGAAACTCAGAAGTTAGCTACAGACCTTGCAGATAAATTAAAATCTTATGAAGAATTAGAAGCCAAATATGGCAAAGAATTAGCAGAACAAATTGCCGCAGAAGCCGCTAAAACTATTAAAGCTGACCAAGAAGCTAAAGCTGCTGAGGAAGAAAGAATTAGAAAAATTGCAGAGGCTCAAGAAGCGGAAGATAGGGCAATTGCGGAAGATAAAGCAGCTAAAGATTTAGCAAAAAAACAAGAGGAAGAAGCCAAAGCACTAGCGGATAAACACGCTGAAGAAAAGAGACTAGCAGAAGAATTAGCTGCTAAAGAGGCGCAAGAAGCAAAAACTAGAGAAGAAAAGAAAGCAGCTGAAGAAGCCGCCGCTAAAGCGGCAGAAGAATTAAAAGCAAAACAAGCGGAAGAAGCTAAAGCACTAGCAGATAAACAAGCTGCTGAAGAAGCCGAAAGAATTAGATTAGCCGAGGAAGCAACTAAAGAATCCGAAAGAATTAGATTAGCTGCTGAAGAAGCCGAAAGAGTTAGATTAGCTGATGAAGCAGAAAGACGTAGACTAGCCGAGGAAGCAGAAAGAGTTAGATTAGCTGATGAAGCAGAAAGACGTAGACTAGCCGAGGAAGTTAAACCTGTTACGCCTGTTACTCCTGTGACACCAGCCGGTCCGCAAATTGGGGATATGTCTGATGCTGCGCCGGGAACTAAAGTTACCTTAGCAGATGGAACTATTGGGGTAGTATCTAATAGCGGTAAGATTGTTCCTGAAGGTACTGTGTCCGACTTAACTCCTGTTGTAAACCCAACAGTAACAACGGGACCTGTTGAACCAAAAGAAGAACCCACAGACGTTACTCCTGAACCTAAAGATACTGATGTAATTCCTGATGATGTTGAACGGCAACCGGACGGTACTCTTCTTGACCCTAAAACTGGGATTAGATATTTAATTAATGATGATGGTACTGTTACAACTATAGAACCTACAGATGAAACAGAAACTCTTGAACCTGTAATTGACCCGCCCGGACCTGATGTAAAACCAACAACTTGGACACCTCCATCCGGCGCAATTAAAAATTCTGACGGTACATATACTGTTACTAATGATGATGGTAGTACTATTACTTATGATAAGGATGGTAATACTATAGGGGCTACTGAGGCAACAGATACAAAAGAACCTATAGTAGAACCGCCCGGACCTGTAGTAGAACCGCCCGGACCTGTAAAACCGTTTGACCCGTGGGACAATCCTGAAGTTGACCCACCGTTCGACCCGTGGGATAATCCCGAAGAACCGCCCGAATCAGAAGAAGAAGAACCTCCTCCTGAATCTACGCCGGAAGAGAAATATAACTTTTATTTAAAGAAGGGTGTGCCGGAACTAACGGCTCGCACTAAATCAGGGTTTACACCAAAAGTACCCCCCGTTACGCCTGTCAAGCCGGTTACACCTACCCCTGTCAAGCCGGTTACACCTGTTAAACCACCTATAGTTACTTTACCGCCAATTACTCCTCCCCCTCCTCCGCCTGTTAAGCCTACTACACCAACACCTCCACCGGTGCAGTACAACAATAATTGGTATATGCTGGCTAGTTTATTGGGTGCTCCAGATTTAGCCGCACAAGTTTATAACCAAATACCAATGCAAAAAGGTGGATTGGCAACTTTAAAGCCTAAAAAACATGGTTTGGCAAGCTTAACTACACAAAATAGAAGGTCTAAATGATACAATATAAAAAACTCTTAACAGGAGAAAGTTATGGTAATTGACAGTGGTGATTTTGATGATACTAACCTTGATAACCCCTATATAGATGACACCGGTCCAGAAATTGTTAATGAAGAGGAAGACCCTTATGTTTACAACCCAAACGACCCTACAAATGTTGACCGAGACCCTATTGTAATTCCTGAACCCGGACCTTCTCCACCTCCGGGAGTGCCGTTAACAGCAGTCTATGACCCAGAAAGTGGTACTTGGAGAGCAACTGATGATTCAGGGGCGAGTACCGTATATGGTGAAAATGGTAAAGTTGTTGCTAGTTATGACGAAACCGGTAAATTAATTACTGGTACTGGGGTAGACACAAAAACTGGATACCAGCCCGGTTCTATACAAGTTAAAAACCCAGATGGAACAATAACAAGCAGGAATGTAAATGGTAGTACTACTACATTTAAACCTGACGGCTCAATACTTAGTCAAACCCCAGCCTCTCCACAAGGTCTTTTAGACTTTAAAAAAGCTAAAGATGCTGAAAGTGTTACTGGGTTTTTAAAAAGTGTATTCGCCCCCGATGGTAAGGTATCTCCCGTAGCACCAGCTATTGGTGCAATTATTGGGATGTTAAATAGACGGCAGGGTGATGAAGGTACTCGTGGATTAAAAGACGCACCTACACCTTTAGTTGCTAATAGACAGCAAATTACCCAACCTATAGGTGCTGCCACAGGACAAGGACAACGATACTTTAGTCCAACAACTTATACAAATACTCCTGAACCACAAAACTTACCTGTAAATGTAACAGGTGGTGGATTAGAAGGTTTAAGAAAACCAAAACCTGAAGAACCAAGCCGTGTTGATGAAACAGGAAGACCAAGACCGCCACAACCTATTTACGAATTTCCGGAACCACAACCGTTTCCAATGGATGTTGGACGGCAACCTGATTATCCACCTCAAGAACCAAAACCAATACCTCAAGAACCAAAAATAAACTACAACTATAGAAAAGATATTCCGTATTACATGATGGAACCTGAAGTAGATAAAAATGGTCGAGTTACATATCCACCACAATACGAAGAACCCCGAGCAACAATACCCATGATACCTACGCCAGTAGGGGGTGGGAGTATGCCCGCCGACTTACCAATACCTCCGAAGTATAACGGTCCTATATTTGCTGGAGGTGGGTTAGCTAATATACCGTTAGAACAAAACCCTGTGCTTATGTATGCTTATGGTGGTTTATCAGATTTAGGTGGCTATACTCACGCTGCTGGGGGTAGAATGTTAAAAGGACCGGGCGATGGTATGTCTGATTCTATTCCGGCATCAATTGCTGGCAAACAACCCGCAAGATTAGCCACAGATGAGTTTGTGATACCTGCTGATGTAGTGTCTCATTTAGGTAATGGGTCTAGCGATGCAGGTGCTAAAGTGTTATACGATATGATGGCTAGAGTTAGAAAAGCCCGTACCGGTAAAGCGATGCAAGGTAAAAAGATTAACCCTCAGAAATTGATGCCCCGATAAGGAATAATTATGGCAGACCCAACTACTCCTATAACTACAGCTACAACACCTACCCCGACAGCTACTAATCCGTTAACTGCGGCGGGGGCAGCAACTAATACCATTCCTAATATTACTTCACAGGAATCTACGGTATCTAATTATGCTGCGCCTTATGTTAGTGATATGCTGGCTAAAGGGCAAGCTCTTGCTTCTACTCCGTATCAAGCGTATACAGGACAGTTAGTAGCGGGTCCTTCAGACTTACAGAATAAAGCGTTTTCTGGTATCGGCTCGTTAACTATGCCAAGTGGATTTGGTACTGCACAAACAGGTATGCAGAATATTGCTAATAATACTTTTGGTACACAACAAGCCCAGCAGTATATGAACCCGTATTTGCAAATGTCTTTAAACCCGCAGCTTGAAGAAGCTCGCCGTCAATCTCAAATTACACAGATGCAAAATTCTTCTAAGTTGGCTGGTGCTGGGGCATATGGTGGAGGTAGACAAGCTATTATGGATGCAGAAACCCAGCGTAATTTGGGTACAAACTTAGCAAGTATTACCGGTCAAGGATACAACACAGCCTATAACAACGCTCAACAACAATATAACGCCGAGCAGAACCGTGCGCTACAAGCACAACAAGGTATTGGTTCATTAGCAAATACACAGAATCAAGCTAATTTAGCTAACCTAGGCGCACAGTCTACTGCTGGTGCGGCACAACGAGATATGCAACAACAAGCCGATAACGCTGCTAGACAGCAGTTTGAAGAGGAACGTGCTTACCCACAGAATCAACTTAAGTTTCAGCAATCGTTGTTGCAAGGTTTACCAATTACTACGCAGAACTACTACACTGCGCCGCAAACGCTGTTTAACTCGGCTGTAACCGGTGGGGGTAATACAATAGACCTGCTTAAAGGGATGTTCCCTGATTGGTTTAAAAATGCAACTGCGTCTACAACTACACCCGCAAAGCCTTAAAGGATAAACTATGGCTATTTCTACATCTCCTATACCGACTACTCCTGCGGAACTAGATGCAATCAAAAGAAGATTGCAAGACCCCACTATTGACATAGCTAAACTACAACAATATGCCACAGGGTTGGAACCATCTATCCCCGGATATATAGCACTAGGAGAAATTTCTAGGCGCAGTCGTTTGGTACAAAACCAGCAAGCGCAAGGTGCTAACGATAATACACCAACGGTTTTGCAGCAAACAGCCCAAATGGCACAAAAACCACCGGCACCACCACAAGGTATAGCCCAAGGTATGTCGCCGGGAGCACCCCCACCACAAGGTGGACAGATGCCTCCTCAAGCACCGCCTCAGATGCCACAAATGCCTCCTAAACCAGTAGCCGCAGCTAATGGTGGGTTAATGCAGTTACCTATGCGTCCTGATATGTTTAGACGTAGTGACTATGCTCACGGTGGAGTAGTACACTTTGATGGTACAGATGAAAGTCAAGTACCGGAACCAAAACCAAGGTCTGCGTTTAGAGAAGACTTAGATAGTTTTGGAAATAGACTTCATAATTTTAAAAGAGATAATCCTACAATTGCTTCTATACTAGAAGGACTAGCGCTTGGTCCAGCGGGGGTAGCAGGGTCGGCGGCGGCAGCAGCAGCTAAACCAATATATAAATATTTTACTCAACCTCCTTCTAAATTATCTAAAGAAGAGCAACAAGGTATAGATACTGGTTCGGGGCAAAAGATAACCACCCAAACTACTGAAGACCCCAATGCAAATATAAAAATATTACCTAGCGGTCCCTCCGGTGGTGGGGGTGGTGCTCCAGCAGTAGATAAAGACGTAAGAAGAACACTAGATAACATATATAAATACACTGAACAAAAACCACCAAGTGTACCAACTATGGAAGAACTAGAAGCCGAAAAAGAAAAGCGTGGTTTAAATGCGCTACCTAAAACAAGTACATCACGATTAGAAGAAGTTCAAAAATCTTATAATAGACCCCGTACTTGGGATGAGAATCTTAGTTTAATGAAACAAGATGCGTTAAGAGCACGTTCCGGTGCAGGGTTTAGTGATACTGATATAGGTGGTGCTGCAAGATCACTTGATGCGTCTAACAGAGAAAAATCTATTGCTATATCTTTAAAATTAGAAGAGATTGAAAATCTTGATAGAAAAGCGGAGTTTGCTTTTAAAAATGGTAATTTTGAAGCTTATAAAAAATATATTGATGAAAGAGAAAAAATTGCAAGAGACGTTCAAAAAGATCAAGCAACTATTTCTAGCCATTCTCTTTCAGGCATAGCACAAAATCAAAAAGCAGCTAATGTTGGTGCTGGTGGTCTTGGTAATCTTAGAGGTGCTACTACATTAAGTGAATCAACTATTACAAAAGCTAAAACAAATATTAACGAGTTTGTTAATTCACCAAGATTAGATTCAGAATTTTGGGATTTTGTACCTAATGCAGATGTAATAAAAGAAAAACTTAGAATAGGTAAAAAACCCGGCAATGCAAATTATGATAGCGCAATTCAAGATTTACAAAAATTTAAGTCTGACATATACAATGGGTATGTTAGTGATCTTCGTGGTGAAAGAGCTGTTGCAACTAAAAAACAAGTTAAATAACTATGGCTAGAGTTCAAATTGATGGGGTAGGAATTGTTGAGGTTCCTGACGGCACTAATGAAGAAGTAATGGCTAGTGCTCGGGCAATCCGAGATAGATATGCGGTTGCCCCTGTTGATTACAGAGAACAAGGTTTGGGTGCGTTAGTTTCTAGTGGGTTCCAGCGTTCTTTAGAAGGACTTAAAGGTACAGCACTTGACCTACTCCCTGCTTTGGGCGGTTCTATTATCGGTGCTGATGATTATGCCAAACAACAATTAGACGAGTATAAAGAACGGATGCAGAAAGCTGAACAAGCTAATCCAACTGCATTTAAATCTTATAAACAAGTAGACAGTTTTGGTAATTTTCTTGGTGCTGGAGCCGAGACTTTAGGTGAACTTGGTCCAGATGTAGCGGCATTTGTTGCTAGTTTGTTAACAGGTTCATTTGGTGCAGGTGCGCTTGCAAGAAGAGGTACGGCAGAAGTTGTTGAGGGTTTAGCTGGAAAATTAGCTGCTAGAAAAGGTATTGAGTTATCTGCAGCTAGAGAAGTTATAAATAAACAAGTTACAGGTGCATTGGCTGAGAAGTCCGCTAAAGAGTTGGGCGGTAAAATTGGACTCGGCGCAGCTTCTGCTGGTATAAATATACCTGATACGCTTCAAGGTATTTATGAAGATACTGGAGAATTAAGACCTGACCTTGCACTTACTATAGGTTCTTTAGTTGCGGCTCTTGATACATATCTACCTTCAAAACTTTTAAGTCAGCTTGGTTCTGCAGGCAAAGCCAAATTAGCTGAAGAGATGCTTAAAAAATCCAGCGTAGTTCCTACTACTTGGAAAAAAGAATTTGGTAAAGCATTAGGTACAACAGCTTTAGGAGAAGGGTTAACTGAAGGTGCGCAAGATTCATTACAAATTTTTGCCAGTCAATTAGCTGGAAGTAAAGACCCATTTTTCTCGCCTGAGAACATAGACCGTATTATTACTAGTATGTTTAAAGGTACTATAGGCGGTGGTATTGTTGGTGCGCCGGGAGCAGCTGTTGAAGCGTCTCAAGTTAAAGCCGATAGACTAGCTAATATTGCAGCACAGAAAGCCCAGCAGCCACCAGTACAACCACCAGCACAAATTAATCAACCTCCAGCTGGGGAAAAAAGCGCATTTGAAACTCAGCAGCCTGACTTGTTAGGGTTTTATAAAAACTTAGAGCAAAAGCCTCCTCAAGCTGCACCAAAAGAAGTTGACCCTTTAGCACAACGTACACGGGAGTTATTTGAAGAGTTTGTTAGTAAAGGTATGCCCCCTGCACAAGCAACTAGACAAGCTTATGAACAAGCCCGTGCAGAACAACAGAACGATAAAATGTATTCTGTTGAAAGTGGTGAAGTAGCTGACCCTCGTATAGCAAACTCTCGTCAAGGTGTATTACAGTTTGCGCCTCCTGCGCCGGAAGCCAAGCCTAGTACTCAGATTTCTGAGCAATTACAAGCGGCACAGAAACTACGTGAAATTAATTTAGCGCATCAACAAGCCGTACAAGAGAAGCAAGCCCAAGTAGAAAAAATTGCACGGCAATCTCAAGCCCAACAACAACTTAATCTTGCCGGATTGCTTCCGGAACAAAAAACTTTTAGACCGCCAACAGCTAACGGTGCTCCTGCAGCTCAACAGCAGTCTGACTTGTTTGGTGAGCGTGGTCGTCCTTCCCGTACAGAAGGTATTCGCCAAGGGCAAACGCAAAGTTTGCAAGAAGATTTAACATATCAGCAACCGCAAATTAGTACTGTGCTTGATGCAGAAACATTAAAAAACACTGGTCTCAAACCACAGTCAGGATATTACAAACAACTACTTGGTTTAGATATGGCTAACCCAGATGACCAGATAAAACTTGGTCAGGTGTTAACTGCAGCTAGACAGAATACAAGAATGAATCAAGCACCGATAGAATTTCTACGGAACCAAGCATTTACTGAATTAGCAAAACAACAATCTTTACCTTTAACGGAGGCACCCCGTGGAACTAAACCCGCCGCAACTGTCAGTAGACCAAATGGAAAGAGCGTTCCTGTACCTAACAGACCAGCACCCGCTGCCGGAAGACCTGCGCCAATTAAACCTGCAGGAGTGGGTGTTTTTGAGAATGTTGCTACAGGACTTGGAGCAGGAGAAGCGGTACAGTCGAGTGCATTAAAACCGCCAGTTAAAAAACCATTAACTGATATGGAGAAAGCCCTTTTACAAGCTGAACGTAATCTTAATAAAGATGAAGCTAAAGGAAAAGATGTATCTAAAGCAAGAAAAGAATTAGCAGAAGAAAGGGCTAAACTAGCCGAGCCAAAGCCAAAGACGGAAGAAAAGGCAGAGCCAAAAGTAGTAAAAGCACCAGAAACTATTGAAGGGTTAGAACGACAAATTAAAAATAACAATGACTATTTAGAAACAATTAAAGACCCTAAACAAAAATTAGAAATTCAACGTGAAAATTTTAAATTTAAACAACAGTTAACAGAATTAAAGGATATTACCGGGAAACGTGAATTTGATAAGATTAAAAATGAAATTATTAAATTAGCCGAGGCTGGAGAAATAACCGATGCGGACGTTGGAAGAATGCTTGAAGCACTTGAGTCGGGAGAATCTTACGAACAGTCTGTAAAAAATGCAACCCAAGCATTAGATAATATACGTAGCAATAAATTATTTCAAATAATAAAATCTACTCCCGGTGTAAATGTAGGAAGGTTAGCTAAATTAATTGGTCCAAAATTATATGGCAACCCAGATTATATAGCGACTGTATCTATAAAAGAATTAATTCAAAATTCTTTTGATGCAATTAAAGAAGGTTTAGAACTTGGCGATATAACAAACGGGGAAATATCTATTACTATGAACGAGTCTGATAGGTCTATTACTATTCTAGACAACGGTACAGGTATGGAAGCAGCAGTGCTTGGCAAAGAATTTTTACAAATTGCGGGAACAAAAAAAGGAACTACTAGACCATCAGGTAGTTTGGGTATTGCTAAAATGTTATTTTTATTTGCTAATAAAGAATTAAAAGTTACTACGTTAAAAAATAATAAAGTTAGCGTACTTGACACTACGGGGGAAACTTTATACGAAGCTTTAGACGACCCATCGTTTGCTCCAGATATTAACGTAGAAAAACCAACCGCCGCAGATTTAAAAATGTTTCCTGAAGGGCATGGTACCCACATAAGAATTACAATTCCTGAAACATATATAAATTCTTCTACTGGAGAAGAAACAAAAATTGATTTTGATGGAGACCTTTACTATCATAAAGTTTTAATGTATAGCCCGTTGTTTGATAATATTGAAGTTAAATTTAATAATAAAATATTAAATATTGGTAAAAACTTTGATATAGACGAATACACAACTTTTGCTAATGCTAATTTTAATTGGGGTACCGCTAGAATTTACGTTACTAAAAATCAACAAAAGAAATATGGTAATAATACACATATTTTATCAAACGGATTATGGCAATTTAGTACAAAAATAAAAACTAACCCAATGGATTATCTGTCGGACCCAATTGGCAGAGAATTTTATATAGATGTTGTACCAAAAGTAAAAGCAGAAGACCCCGGATATCCTTTTGAATTAAGTAGGCAATCATTTTCTAAAGTAGCGCAAGAAGATTTTGAAAAAATATTTAATTATATTTCTGTTTTATATAGACAAATTGATTTTACTAGCGATGCGTTAGATTTTGGATACGTTCAATATTTAGAACCATCTATGATTGGTTCAAAAATAAAAGTAACCGCTAAAGAAAAAATAGAACCCAAAGGTCCTGAAAAAACAGCAGCATCTGCAATAAATCTTGGAGATGAGGTAAAAGTTGAAAACGGGCAACTAATAGTTAATGGTAGAAAAATTCCGGAATTAAATACAAAAGATTTAGAATCAGTATTTATAGATACGGATTCTTTAAAAGTTGACCAATCAACTATTAAAAATGATAAAGTCATGTTACATGATAATCTTGAAATTCCTATAGAAAGAACTAAAGCAGAAATAAAAGCTGATATTGATAAATTTCAACAAGAAATGGATGCTTTAGACAAACAAGTAGATGCTACTTATGAAAAAGATGATTGGGAATCTAAAGAGCAAGAAAAACTTAGGGAAAATTTAAGAAACGAAAAATATGCTATACGTGAAAAAAGAGACAAAGCTGACGATGAATTAAATGGATTTGGGTTAACTGTTTATTCAAGTATTACAGATATAGCAAGGTATAAATTTGGCGACAGATTTGACAAATTTATGTACGAAATTGGAGATGTATTTAAAGATTTACGAGATGCTGTTGCCAAACATCTTAATTATAAAGATTTAAAAAAAGAAGGTATTGGTATATCTTTTGATAAAGAATATCGTGGTGTTAGTATTCGTATACCATTTATTGGATTATTTGTTAACCCAGCTTTACCAGAATTTTCAGATGTAACACGAGCGGCATATGGTACGTTTGGAACAATGATTCACGAACTTGCACATCATAAAGTAAGAAGCCACGATGCAGCATTTCCGGCTGAAATGCAAAAAATTATCCTTAGTTTAAAAGCTACAAAAGGATTTGATTTAAACGCCCTTGAAAATAAATTGTTAAAATCTTTTCAAGATAATGAAGATATATTTGTATTTATAAATAAAGAGGCTAAGAAAAATGACGCACGATCTATTGGAAAGCAGTTTACAGATGGCTCACAGCAAACCGCAACTGGAGACGTACCTTCAGACATGGTTAAGTCTGGGGATAAAAGAGAACGCCCCCTCGCAGTATCTAGGAATGTTAAATCAAGGGTTGAAGATGTTGCAGCAAAGCAAGTCTTTAGAGGAATACCGTCAAAAAATACAGAAACTGTAGAGAAACAACAAGCTACGCTTCGTAATAAACCCAATGTTCCGGGAGTTACAGGTGAAGATGCTCAATCTATATTTGATGGGTTTATAGATAAGATAGCTAACGCACCGTTTATGAATCAGAACCGTGCAAACGCATTACATGAGGTACTTAAGAAAGGTGTATTCGGCAACGCACTAACTGCAATCCTTTCTTCCCTGCCTGTTAATGTGCTGGGTATGGAAGCTGAACGGGTTGGGTTAAAAGGTGCTACAGGCATTGGTAAATTAATTGACGAGCAATCTCAATATATTAACGGACAAAATGAAAAAATTGAACCGCTAGTTCGTAGGGCTGAAGCGTGGGTTAAACAAGCAACTCCTGAGATGGTTAAATTATTTAATTCTGTTGTATACGGTAGTACAACAAGCAAAGCCGACCCAACTAAAGAAAAAACAGATTATCCAGAGGCTACGCAAAAAGATAAAACTTGGGATGCAAATTACAACAAGGTAAAAGCCGAGTACAACAGATTAAGTGGGTCTGGTAAGAAGTTATATGTTGATATGCGTAATGCTTACAGCGCTACATACAATGAAATTGTTAGGGCAATCAATGAAAGAATTGAAACCTTTAGCGTAGACGACACTATTAAAGCAAAAATTAAATCCGATATTATGGCTAAATTAGTTGCACAAGGTAAGATTGAGCCTTACTTTGCCTTAACTCGTAAAGGTAATTACTGGTTGTCGTATAACATGAGAGATAAAAGTGGGCAGGTAGAAACTTATATCGAAGCGTTTGAATATGAACGTGCTCGCACTAGAGCCATAGAAGAACTTAAAAAAGAAGGTGCTTCTAACATTGAGCAGTTTTCTAAACTAGCTGAGTATCAATATACCCGTGCGCCATCAGGAAGTTTTGTTAATAAAGTGTTGCAAGTATTAGAGAGCAACAAACCTAAACTACCCGATAATGCTACGGCTAATCAAAAAGAAAAACATAAAGCAGCGTTAGAAAAATACGAAGAAAACTCCGAAGAAGTAATGCGTCTATACATTAGTACGTTGCCGGAAACATCTTTTGCTCAGTCATTTAGAAAACGTCAAAACGTGTTAGGTTACAAAGAGGATGCTGTAGAAGCGCTACGGGACCGGTTGTATAGTACAACTCAACAAGTTGGTAGGATGATATACGGTGCAAAGATTAACAAGTTAATGTCGGACATGAAGACATTATCTAAAGCGATGACTAAGGGTACTGACGCTAAAGATAATAAACTAGTTAATGAATACATAAAAATATTTGAAAAGCATATTGCCGCAAATAGTGCGAACAATAACAATATCATAACAAAAACAGCTAACCTTGTTAACACACTTACTTTTAACTATCAATTAGGGTTTAACGTGTCCTCGGCAGTTGTGCAGTTAGCGCAGTTGCCAATGGTAGTAATGCCATATCTAGCCGGAGACCATAGTTGGACAGATACAATAAAAGAAGTAGGTGCGGCTAGAAGAGCATTTTTTGCTAGTGGGTATGCTAAAACCGCAGAGATGATTGGTAGTAAAGAAAAAGTTACTGGTAAAGCTATGCCGTCTATGAGCAATTACGACTTTGACAATGCTAAATTACCTGCCGAAATTAGAAGGTTAAAAACTTTGTATGATTTGGCAGCGGGAGAAGGACAGTTAAACCGTTCCTCATTCTATGATGTGCTTGAAGTTGACGGGCGTAAAAATATTCTTAACACAATAAATACTACTTCCGGCTGGGCGTTTCATCACGCTGACCGTATGAATCGTGAAATATCTTTAATGGCTGCATATAATTTACAGTTAGCTAAATTACACGGTAAAGGTATTAAGGGTCAAGCAGCTGAAGACGCTGCCGCCAGATACGCTGTAGATGTAGCTAAATTAACAAACGGTAATATAGCCGCAGGTAACGCACCGCTTATTTCTAAAAATGCTTTAGGTAAGGTGCTGTTTATGTACAAAGGGTACGGGGTATCCATGTACTATTTACTATTTAAAATTACAAGAGATGCTTTGCAAAACCAAGATAAAGAGGTGAAGAAAGCTGCTATGCGACAAATTGCTGGTATATATGGTACCGCTGCGTTGTTCTCAGGACTACAAGGGGTACCAATGTTTGGTATGGCTGCTATGGTATACAACTTGTTTGCAGATGATGACGAAGATGACTTTGAAACTGCAACCCGTAAATATATTGGTGAGTTTGTATACAAAGGTTTGATTAATGAAATTACTGGATTAGATGTTGCCGGACGTATTGGTTTAAGTGATTTAATATTTAGAACAAACCCAACATCTCAATCTGCAACATTCCAAGATGCGTTCTTACAAACCTTTGGCGGACCAGCTTACGGTGCGGGTTCTAAAATTATGCGTGGGTTAAGCAAGATACAAGAAGGCAATATAGAACGTGGTATTGAAGATATACTTCCGTCTTTCTTAGGTAACGCTATGAAGAGTTTCCGGTACGGTACCGAGGGCGCTACGACAATGCGTGGTGACCCAATGATTGAAGATTTCAGTATCTTTAGTATAGGTGCACAAGCATTAGGGTTTACCCCCGCTGAGTTGTCTTTACAACAAGCAATCAATGCTAAAAACAAAGGTATTGAAAAAGCAATTCTTGATGAGAAAAATAAACTGTTACAACGCTATAACATTTCTGACCGTGTTGGCGATGTTGAGGCTAGAGAAGAAGCTAAAGAAAAATTAATGGAACTTAATCGTAAACATCCGGGTCTTGGTATTAATGCAGAAACATTTGAAAGATCAAGTCGTGCATTCCTTGACGCAAGTAAACGGATGGTAAATGGTGTTCAATACAGTAAGAAGTTAGAACAAGAGATGCTAGATAACATCGCCGCATACAACTAAAAAAATCCCCCGCAAGGGCGGGGGCAAAGTGAAGGAGCACTACATTTACAATCGGAGAGAGAGTGATTGTGCAATCATAATATCACAGAACTCTCCAAAACCGCATCCCCAATTTACCATTTTCTATCCGGTCAAACCCTTTTAGCTGTATTTGCTTAAGCCTTGCTACTTCTTGCATCTCTTTGTTTAACTTTGTAAGATTGATTGCAGGTATAAATGTAGACGTTCCTACAACAAACTTGTCCCAATCAACCTCAATCCGTACTCCATCAGGACTAAGTTGGTCAAATTTCAATGCTATTGATTTTGGGGATTTCTGCATCATCTTCCATAAAGTCTATACAATCTACAAACAAAACGCTATGTGATGGTAAGTTATTATTAGTGCCCTTACCCATACGCTTCTTGTCTATCTTTGCTTTCGTTCTACCCTTCTTGAGTGCTTCAATAAATCCCGAATAGTTTATCTGTTGCTTAACGCACCACGATTTTAAAGGTGCCATAAATAGATACAACATCTTAATATCATATTCATACCGCATTACAAAGGTAGCCCTTGGTGAACCGTCAGGCACAACTAAATGGTCTACACCGGAAGTGGGATTCCGTGCATCATCTGTACTTTTAATCCGTAGTACATTGGTATAGTTCTCAGCCCAGTAAGAAGTCAGAATACCCTCGGCATCTATATCAAGTTCGTTCTGCGTAGTCTGTGATTCTTTAACCTTCCCCAGCGCCCAAGCAAGTACAGGCTTTATGTCGTAACTTATTAATCCAACCTTCTTAGCAATCATCAACCCCATAATCGCATTGGTAATAAGTACGGAGTGAAACCTATCAGGGTTCTTGAACTCTGCCTTTTTATCTATAATAAGTTGAGTCTGCTTATACAACGCCCTTATCCCGGGTACGTCATTCATTACATATTGTAGAAACGGTATATATGCGTGACCATAGTTGTTATTAATTTTCTCGCTAAACTCATCCCCTTCTGCCTTAGATAAGCCAATAACTTCGTGGGCTTTTACTTCTAATATTCGAGCCGCCTCTGCTTTCGGCATTGCCTTGTATGCCGCAATTCGTTCTAACATACTTGTATTACCTGTAGTTACACAAGTCGTTTTCCAGTTCGCCCCTCTAATACGCTCTTGGTTACTACCCGAAGACATCCTATTAGGTTGCGAGCCGGAAGTAAAGTTATATGCAAAATTACTTAACCCTACAGGAATAGAGTTTGTAACCTCGTCTACAAACGTAGGTATATTTTTATGTAGTTCTACACGGTTTAGTTTAGAGTTAGCCGTATCGTTTTCTTTCAACACCAAAGTCCCGGGGTCCCCCCATATACTAGCGGCTGCAAACATTGCTGTTGTCTTACCTAACCCTGTCTCCTTACTATGAATGTGCAGTATCGCACCATGAATAGAAGTAAACGCAGAAAAGATTGAGCCGAAACCAAGTCCGATAACAAACTGATGCAACTCCATATTCGGCTTGTTATAAAACTCCATCGTCTCTTTCCAACCGTCTAGCGTACCCTTGGAGATAAAGGTTTCCCGAATCATCTTAGCCGTAGCCATAGATGGGGGGTTATGGTCTATACGGTCTGCATAAACTTCTTTATCCCCAACTACAAACGATTCAAATTTTTCGCTATCTGTCCAACCAAACTGCCTCCGTGCTACATCTGCTTTAACTTTAAATTGCATTTCATTAACCCATGTATTTACATAACTCATAATTTGGTCCATTTTAATTACGGCAACACCCTTGGTGGACATATGCTTTCTAAACTCATCCTTAGAAGTAATTGCCGAGAGTGGTACTGTATATTCTCTTACACCGTCTTTTGGTAAGTGCAACCGCACAACCGCTGCCTCACCTAAGTCGGAGTCCATTAGTCTACGGGTTACATACAAGTCGTTGTGATAAATCATTACCTCTATCTCATCTCCCTGCTTGATTATCCGTTTACAAACACCGCCATTCTTTGGTCTAAAATACGGCTCAGGATATTTAGGGATAACATAAGTCTGTGTATGCCCTTGGTCAATACCATATACCGTGTCTTCAACAATGTTGTCTTGCTCTGATGCTTCCTGTACTTCTCTACCTAAAACAATCGGAGACTTAACATTACCCTTGTTGGGGCAACCCGTACAACCTCCGGGGTTATACTCTTCAAACTTCACACAAGTATAAGGACCTCCTTTGATACCCATTAACTTCTTTTCTGTACCTTCGGGTGTATAGTCAGGGTACTCAGCAGAGATTTTGTGCATGGCAGTATCAGCATCTACACAAAATTTGGCAATAGATAATCCTGCTCTCCACATAGGCTCATTCATTGTGGCTTGATTCTTAATAATATACTCTAATTGTTTGCAACCTTCACCTGCTATTGTTTTTACTATTATTGTTTTAAATTTATTCGTAAAGTTACCAAGAATAGATTTTGTAACTTCGTCCATCTCACCACGGGGTATATAAGTCTTTTCTGCCTCAACTACTTCACCAATAATACCTTTAAAGAAACTAAACGGTAGACTCTGTGCTAGTTCACCAATAATGCTAACATCTCTTGGAGTCTCTAACTTAAAGTTCAAAGTCCCCGGAATCCTTAAAATACGAGCGGCATCGGCAGGTACAGCCCTATCAATCCGTAAATCACATTCGTCACAAAGCTTCTTAAACTTCTTAGCAACAGGTAACCACTCTTCCCGAGATATAGGTTCTGTAAATGCCCAGTATGCGTGTATACCCCCACCCGAATTAACAATCGTGGGTTTGGGCAACTTAATATCTTTACAGAACTTCCTCAGTGCAACTAATGCTTCTGCATGGTTAGCATAAGGTTTCTCCGCACCACAATCTAAATCTAGGAATAATGACCTAAGTTGTTTTACGTTCCTTGCCATCCTCGACTTGGCATCTTCAAATGTAGCTAGTGCGTAGTACGCATCATATCCGTTCTCCTTAAAATTCTCCGCCACTTTAATAACATCTTGAAGCTTGGTATAAAACTTTTGAACTACTTTATCCTGCGCTAGTCCAAGAATGCAGTAATATCCTTCGTCCCCAAGTATTTTTTCTAAAAATAATTGTGTGTTCATAACCACCTTTGAAGGTGGGGGTACTAACGTGTTGATTAACTTCGATGTACAGGCTATTTAGCGTTGCCGAGCCAACGTGTTCCCCGTTTTCCCCCCGTAACTATTAATTAAGCATCATCCCATTCGCCTACTAAGTCAGCTAATTCCGGTTCAGCTTTAGCGGCTGTCTTCTTAACTACGGCTTTCTTGGGTTCCTCAATTTCAGTTTCTTCTTTCGGTGCGGCTAACTGGGCTTTGGGTTTCTCTCCAACACCATCAGTCTGTGCTACGGTTAAAATAACTGCCGATAAAGCGGCTTGTGAATCTTTAGCCTGTTTCACTACTTCAAACTCTTCTTCAGTAACTACACGAATCGGCTTGAATGTTAACTTCGGTGTAGGACTTGAAGTATCAAACCGCATTTCAGTAATGACACCTGTAATCGGAGTGCCATTGTTTTTCAGATGCCGTGCATATGCTTGCAAAGGTAACTTACCCTTCTCGCCATCACCGAATACAGATGTTGCAGGTAGAACTAACTGATACACATCCTGCCCACCCTCTATAACTAATGCTAACCGTTGCTGATACTTACAAGCACGAGCATCGCCTTGACCAGAACCTTTAACATTTTTAGGGCAGCTTAGACAGTTGGCGGCTTGCTTCTCTTTTACTTCCGGTGCAGGACGCTGATTATCAGCAGACCAACAAGCAGGGGCAACAGCTTCGCCTTCAACATAACTACCTGCATAGAACACCCGAGAAATACTTGGTGCGGCTTTGACGATAACTACGTTCATAAAACGCTCTTCTGATACACGGTATTCCTTACCACCAACAAACTCACGGAATACACCGCCCTTGATGCTAATACGTCTTGCACCTAAATCACCACCCGCTAATGCGTTGGTAGCGTCATCCATCTCACCTTTTAAATAGGCAGGTAAACCACCTTTAAACAAAGTCATCTCACTCATACTTCTCTCCTTAAATATCCTTGTCAGGATTGCTAAAATCAAATTCCAGTTGTACTGGCTCTTTTACTGCTTTTTCTACTGCTATTGCTACTTCTTGGGGAACACTTACCTCTGTGTTACGAAGTTTCGCTTCTACTTCAGACAACTTAAAGCGATAGATTCCTCCTAACTTCAAGGCAGGTATGTCCTCGTTTCGTATCCAAGTCCTTACGGTAGAAACTGACACCGCAAAGTGTTCGGCTACTTTTTCAATGGGGACATAAGCATCATCAACCATTTTTACTCCTTTTTACTGTAACTGAATACTCGTTGTTAGCGTTAAGTCCGGGGGGTATTATGTCCGGATTCTCTTCTAAAAAAGCCTTCAAATTGGTTTGTTGCAACCGCTTCTCCAATAAATCAGGCACCTCATGTTCAAGGATAAACTTGTGCATAGAAGTCCAATCGTTTGTCGTATAGCGTGTTAATACTGTGCGATATACAGTTCCCGACTCTGTTCTAATACTTTCGGCACCAACATCCTTCATGTGTTCAAGAATCGCTGTTTTTACAGTTCTCATCTTTTCCTCAAGTTCAGATATTTTAGCTTCAAGTTCCTTGTTCATTTCTTCTTTCTTAGTCCGCATCTTGATGTAAACACGGGTAAGTGATTCTATTGATACTCCTTCATTTTCCATCTTCTCTCTCCTCTAAAACTACAACTATACTATCAAACTTTAACTTAGTCAAGTAAATTCTTGTAAAGATCAACTAATTTTGTGTGATCGTCTATTTTGTTATCTAACATTTTGTAAATGTGCTTTTCTGCATTAGAACCTTGTAACTTGATTATGGTTACAGGATGTCTTTGCCCTGCCCTGTGAACCCTTGCATTTGCTTGTGCATAGGTTTCTAGTGACGGTACAGGACCCCACCAAATCACGGTATCAGCCGCAGTTAAAGTTACTCCATGCGCTGCGGCTTGTGGTTGAATAATTAATATTTTTGGGTCAGCAGTCTGTTGGAATCTTGCAAATATATCTGTTCGTTTACTTGCTGATACCTCACCGGAAATAACTTCAGCCGTGTAACCATCATTAGTCAGTCGCTCTAGTAAAATATGAATTACGTGCTTAAACGGTACAAATATCAATATTTTCTGTTTAGTCTCCTCGACTACCTCTTTCAGCACCTTGTATCTGTTTTTAATGTCAAAGGTAAGAGTCTGCCCGCTATCTGAGTACACCGCACCACAAGATATTTGTAGGAGTTTGTTTAAACCGACTGCGGCGTTAACAGACGTAATCTGTTCACCTGATGTTTGCACCACAAGTTGTTTACGCAAAAGCTCATAATACTTCTTCTGTTGGGCAGTAAGTTCCACATCCCTGATTACATAGGTCATCTCAGGTAAGTCTAGGCACTCTTCCTTAGTAAATCGGATAGCAGGTTGCAATGCCTCGAACACAATCTTGTCAGCGTTGGGGCGGTTTATCCACCGGAACTGCGTTATCTTATACATTACCATCTCTCTAAAAGATGTAAAGAACTTCGGCACATTCTTGGGGTTTACTAGTTTAGCTAGTCCATACGCATCTACAGGACTTTGGGCGGCAGGTGTACCTGTTAGCATCCACAACCAAGTATCGGGCTTCAAAAGCCTGTTTAGTGTCTTCCATCGGGCAGTCTGTGCGTTCTTGTATGCGTTAGCCTCGTCAATAACAATTAAGTCAAAGCCACCATTAAATATCGCATCGGATACAATCTCTACCCCATCGTAGTTAATGATTACAAATTCCGCTACTCCATTGATAATTGCTTCTCTCTTCTCTCTAGAACCATAGGCAATATCTACATTACGGTGCATGGCAAACTTAAACAAATCGGCTCGCCAAGCCGAATCCATAATAGATAGGGGGCAGATGACTAACACCCGTTTGATTTTCCCAATCTTCATTAGGTAATCCGCTGCCCAAATGACCGAACCGGTCTTCCCTGTGCCTTGTTCGTTCAAACAAAATGCCCTAGGGTGTAGGGTTAGAAACGATGACGTAACCTTTTGATGGTCAAACGGTTTGTGAAGCCCGGGCCAATCGTACTGTCCTACAATTGGTGATGAGATGTTTTTTATTTGAAGATTGTTTAAAACCCTTGCTTCTTCTAATCCCCAGTTAACTGCAACTTCACCTGTACCCAGCACTCTACTCTTCGGTATGATGCTCGTTACTTTGTTCGGGTTCTTTAAATTAAGAACCAAAACCTTGTTCTCTACAATTCGCATTCTCTCTCCAGTGATGCTTAATCAGGACAAAGTGGGTGTCCACATTGCCCTACTAAAAATACAACTATAACTATACTACTTTTTTCGTTCTTTTTTACTAGTTTCTGAAACTAAATTACTTTTTGCATCTCGTCTAAACGACCTGTTTTTCGCAGGGGTTGTGATATAAACACCATCTTTATTACTACCCCCTTTGTCCAAGGCTTTGCGGTGTGCTACATCCTTACCTTCACGCATATCCGCTTTACCATTACCGTTTAAATCCTTGCCCTTCTTGTCTAATTCTCTTCTTGCCTTCTGACGTTCCATCCTGCGAGGGTGTTCTTCCCTAGCTTTTTGTTGTTGGTACTCTTTTGCATACGGTCTTGGCTTGTTAACATACGGCATTTAATTTCTCCCATTATGAGCGCACTCTAGGACTGAGCAATGTTTCTTGCAAAGCCCACTCGGTCTAGGATTCCAAACATCAGTCTTGAACGCAATCTTCAGCCTATTATGTTCGGCTATCCATTTACCCCATAGTTTACTCTCATTCTCTATAGAATAGGAATCCTTAATAAACGCTCTCGCTACTACAAATAATAACCCAGCTTTAACCTTTTTGACATAGGGAAAGTACTTAAAGATTGCCAAAGCCATCAGTTCTAACTGCCCTTTATCTGCATATTTTGCAGATTTCCCTGTTTTATAATCTAAGCACCTAGCCTCGTCACCCTTAATCACAATCAAATCGGCTATGCCTCGCCACCATACATCGGGGCTTTTAAAGTCGCAGGGTTCTAGGTTCTCGTTTAATGCCATCATAAACTCGCAATGCTTCTCCCCTTCTAAATTCTTTAAATTGTTTAGAGCATCCACTGCGAAGTTAAATTGTGGGGGGATGGGGGTACCGTCTTTAATGTATAGTTCAGCCGCTTCATGGAATAGCGTACCGTAGTTCATTGCATCAGTCTCAGGTTCTACAACATCCTTGGCTACACGCAGGTGGTAATACTTTTTAGGACATTGGTCAAACAACTTAATGCTTGAGTACGACCATGAAATCGGCTTACTCACTAACACTCTCCCAAATTATTACCATAACCAACCTCACAATTAACAGGCAGTCCGCTACACCATTCTGGTGTCCACCGCATACACTCCTCTATATATCTTACAGCGTCTTCTACTTTATCCTGTGGGACCAGACAAGCTATCGCATCATGTACTGTTAAGACTATAGGGTATTCTTTCGCTACTCGTAGCATCTGCTCACCGATAATGCACCGAGCAACTGCTTGGCAGACATTCTCAATTACCTTACCGCCATAAATCTTGTTCGCCCCATATCTAGTCTTATAAGTGTATTGCATACCACTTTCGCTGCGGGATGCTTTGAGTCCGTCATAACGCATTAACAATTTATTGGGTAATACAATACCCTTACTTCCCGGATCAAGCTTTAAGACATCATCTCTTCCTAAGTCAGTAGTTGAACCTTTTAGTAAGGCTTCAAGTGAAACTTGTGCCTGTTTCCATAGCTGAGTAATTTGTGGGTATGTTGTTCTGTAAACGCTGACGATATGACGGGCTTGTTCCTCCGAAATTTCCACACCGAAAGTTTTGAGTTGTGCCTTGAATTTTGGTGCGCCCATGCCGTAGCCACATCCGAGAATCGTAGTCTTGCCGACAAAGCGTTCCTCTTTGCTAATTTCTTCTGCGTCTTTGTTATATATAGCCGAAGCCATGATTTTGTACACATCTTCACCCTTTCTAAATGCTTCAACTAAATCGTCCTGCCCTGCCAACCATGCTAGAACTCTTGCCTCAATCTGTGAACTATCCGCATCTACAATGTAATACCCATCAGGCGCACAGATTGATGCTTTTAACTTCCCTGCGTTGTCGCCTCGGCTCGGCAAATTCTGCAGGTTCAGTTGGTCGCTACCACCCCACCGTCCTGTATGGGCGGCATAATACTTCAGAGGAACTGGCATCAACCCTCGTTTGGCAATCCCAATAAATCTTTCTGTCCTAGTTTCTTCTAACGTACTCTTAGTCCCAAGTCTGGCAGCGACTAGGGTTTGCACTCTTATGTCAGGATGTTCCGCTAATACCTTAAATCCCTCATCGTTCTTAGACAACGCTAGAGTTTCTTTACCTGTAGTCGGGCTAATCTTCATCGGAGGTTCAACCCCAAGTTTCTTTAGCAGTTCGGCAAACTTCGGGTTACTCATCAACTCGGCTTTGTCTTCAATACCTGCCTCAAGCAACAGGCTTTCTTTCTTCTCTCGAATATCTAGGTAATGATTTTCTAACAACTCTAGGTCTAACTTTAGTTTCGGTTCAGTAAACATCCGTAGAGTTAAGTCAATCAGTTTTAGTTCGGGTTTAGGAAATCCCTTACGCATCATAATATCAAATATCTGATAAGTTAATTCCACATCATTGATACAGTAATCACCGTAACGACTCAGTTGGTCTTCGGGGAAATCTTCCCTACGCAACCCTAAAGCATTCTCTACTTCAGTTCCTTTTGTGCCAATGTTATACCGACCTGATAACGCACCGAGACTACCGCCAACCTCAACCCCATGCAACGCTCTTGCCATGCACAAAGTATCAAGATGAATCTTCGGTCTTATATCAAAATGATGGTGCAGAATGAATCCGTCAAACATCGCATTGTGTGCTAGTGCCATTGAGCTGCCCCAGCGGAATCTAGATAACCACACTTTAAGTTCTTCGTATGTACCACTAGCCCACTCGGTCTCCCCATCGTTTACTTTGACTGCAACCCCGATAACTTCAAACCGTTGGTCACGCACATACTCTTCTGTCGTATGCGTTTTAAAACCGTAGTCTTTCGCATAGTATGTTTCAAAATCATAAGTTATTAAATCCATTATCCTCTACCGTCCATATCAAAATTAGGTTCTATTACTTCTATAGTTACTTCCAATCCTACGCTACTTGCTAGTTCAACTAAAGCATCAATCGGCTCATCACCTGTTAACTTGTGCTTTTTATCTTTTATCTTAATATTAGTTATAAGCACCGCCTTAATATCTTTACTGTTCATAAATCTTCTTCCTTGTATTTCTTTAACAAATAATATTTAAATTTCCTAAGTGCTTTCTTTTCAAGTTCACTAACTCTGCTTCTAGACATACCCAAAACCTCTGCTACTTCCTGTTGAGACATATGCCCCTCGTTGTTTTGTGGTACTTTATCTGTAGGTTCTTCGTATTCATCTTCATCATCTTCTTCGTGCATTTACTTTTCTCATTTACGGCAGTATGGACATCTAACTAGTATGGTTAGTATCTTTGATTTACAATGTACGCAAATGTAGTGGGTCATTTCTTACTCGCTTTTCGTTCACGAACAGTCTTTAAATAATCTTCTATTGTGTAGTCATTCATGCACTTCCAAAAGTACTCAAGGCTTTCTCTTATTGAAAAATGTTCGCCTGTTACGAATTGCATATAGAAATCAACAATCTCTTGTATGTCTTTTTCCATTTGCTCCGACATCTTTCTATGTTTTTTCATTTCTTACTACCTTTAACCATCTTACAAATTAGTCGCCATTCTTCGAGCGTAGGCAAGATGTCAGGGTTCATTACAATTTCTTTATTCATTTCTCACTCGCTTTCTTAGTTAGATTGTTTCTTGATTACTTGAATACCCATCAAAGTTTCGGTATCCATGTTCCGTGCTATTTCTATTAGTTCTTCGGCAATTTCCAATGCAATACCTTCACCCCAAACTCGTACAAATGTATGCGTCTTGTCCACTTGGATTTCGATGGTTGCGGTAATCATTTCTCTTGCCTCCACGCTACAAAATGTTCACGCAAGTTTTGTTCCTGTAAATACTTTTGCATCAGCGTTATCTCTTCTCGTAGCAAAACTATTAAGTCCGTCTGTGGTTCGCTCCAATGTTGTTTCAACGCTTCTATTTCAGCCTGTTGTTTCCGTAGCATATTAGCCGCCTCTAGTTGGCGGTCTTCGCCTCGCCTATCTAGAATATCAGCCAATTCATCGACTATATAAGTTCTTGATTCAGTCATTTCTCACTCGCTTTCTTTAGTATTGCTCTTGCAAAATTAAATAAACTACTGTTGATATAACTGTTGTTGTGACCGTATATAGATTTAAACACTTCGTTTATTTCCTCATCAGTTAGTTCACGCAACAAATAAAGGGGTTCTATTTTAAAACCATTGTGCTTCCACATTTTTAAAATAAAATCAGTGTCATCAGTTAAAAGTGTTTTACCTTTATATGTTGCTCTCCACGCTACTGGTTCACTCATTTCTCACTCGCTTTCTTTATTTTTAATTTATCTATTACTTCCCTTGCTTTTTTCTTTCTATATTCAAGACACGCTTGACGAAATTCTTCCCTTGTATTTCCCCCATCTCCCTTAATATAATGTTTAATTCTGTATTCCATTAACCAATCCTTAAATGACCTTTCGCTTAATTCGCCACTTTGGATTGCTTTATATAAGTCTTTTAATTTAACTCTTAAGAAAGCACGGGGTTGACCATCTTTCCTCATTTATCCCTCTCTTCCATCATTGCATCAGCAATTGCATACGCACGTTTTGCTATACGTTCAGGACTATGCCACCAATTAGTTTGCATATCATTTTCAACACCCTGCTCTAAACCCCCTGCTAAGGCTTGACCTGCAAAGTAATCTCTTAAATCCATACCGCTATTCTCTTTAACACCAACTATATCGTTTCTGTAAATCGCTTCGCTACTTGGAAATGCTTTCATCTATCGCTCCTCATTGTTTGTTTAGCTTCTTCACATAATTTTGCGTAATCCTTGGGTACATCGGGATGCCAACCACCAAGCAGTAGTTCGCAGTTTAGTTTATAAACTTCTTCCCTGCGACTTATCTCTGTAAGATAAATAATCATCCCACAAAATATAATCCACATCCCTACAAAAGCAAAGTGCATTGTTTTCATATTACCTCCTCAGTACCTTTACTACTTTGAAGTCTACCACTTGCATCATACGAAAACTTTTTAACCAAGCCTTCGCTATTGCGTATCACCGCTATCCTACCCTTGGCTTTACCTTTCTCAACATACTCATGCTCAGTCCACTCACCCCAAGATGTTGTACGCTTGATTAAGTTCAAGTCTTTGTTAAAAGTTTCCTTCAACCATCTGCTACCATCTTTATAGGTGAGTTCGGTCTTGTCTGTATTCCATTTAGGTCTGCTCATTCTTTAGCCTTTCTTTTGCGTATTGCTACTATGCCTGTTTCCTCTTCGGGTGTTCTCTTGCTTACCTCTAACATCTCATCAGCAAACTTAAAACAATCCTCGGCATTAGCACCTGTTAAAGATTTAAACATAGCAAAACAATTTCTTAGGTCTTGCTCGTTCATGCGAGTTCCTCATCAGCGTAATTAATACTCATTGATGCACCGTAGTGGTACAGTTCGCCTAGACAATCTTCGAATGAGACTGTCGCTACGGTCTTACCCTGCACAATTTTATTATAGACAAATACTCTTTTCGGCATCAAGGTCTTACCCTCAACAAAGTCTATGCCGAGGGAAGTAATCTGCCAAAGTCCCGATGACCTTGTTTTACCTAATTGTTTCTTACTTTTTTTGTCGCCATGACTGGTATCAACCTCAGATTCAACTTTAAACTGTCTGCGAATCAAACCCCAGTATTCAAGCCCTGCAAAACTTCTTGTACGCAACACTTGTCGAGGGGCTTCCTCTACAACATGAATCCAATCCTTCTTACTTCGTTTAGTGTATTCGTATAACCACCTAAGACATAACGCAAGGCTCTTGTGTATACCATGTGAGTTAATCTTACCCCACCTATCGCAACAAGGGCAGTACCCCCCATCATGGGCTATGATGTCACCCCATCTATCTCTCAATTGCTCTAATGCTAAAAGTTCGTTCGTGTTCATTTCTCTCTCCAAAGGAAAATGGGTGCGTAGTCGCACCCTGTTAATAGTAAAATTACTTCTCTAGTTTCTTTTCTAGATAGGCGATGACTGCCTTGCTATCTAGGTATTTCTCGTTCAGCAAGTCCTTAGTCTTTTCTAACGCATCATACTTCTCTCGCCATAACAAACACCACTTGTCTAATTCTTCAACTTCTTTCCTTAACTTGTTAATGGTAAGTGCGTCTGTTTTGGTGCGAGCATTTACTACTGGCACTACTGGTGTTATGCTAGTCTGAGTTTGGGTGATGTATACACCATCCTCGTCCCTCGCTATCCGCTTCTTAGCCCTGAGTTGTGATAATGCCGTATATACACTATTACCTTTAACCTTCAATATTTCATTGAGTTGTTTAGGTGTCTTACCGCCTTGACTAATTAATACTTCAAGGACTCTTCCTGCTACTGATTGTGTCTTCATTTCTCTCTCCTGATAAAAGACTGTTTAAGTTAACTACATTAGTTTCATTTACTACTAGTGCTACTCCTCCTGCATCTCTAATCTTTTTGAGATTAAGTTCTTGCAAAGCAGTTGGTTTGTTTTTACCTGCCTTGCATTCGATGCCGATAAATCTCCCTTGCAAACAGACAAGGAAATCAGGCGCACCCGAGTTCCCATACCCATTCGTTACAGGCATTACATAATACGCACCAAGCCCATCAAGGACTTGACGCACTACCTTCTTCACTTTAACTTCGGGTGTTGATGCCATCTTCTTCATCCCTATCATAAACCCAAAACACATCTCTACTAATTCTTCTGCCAACCTTTTCAATCTCCTGATTTACTTTAGTATGGTCTACTACCATTAACACAGATAATGTATCTTGCACCCATTTTGGTAATTCGTCAACACTTTCATAAAATTTATTTAACTTCGGACTAAAACCATCCATCAAGTCATAGCACATAGTCTCTACATTCGAACTATCCTCATGGAGTTGAATACGATATATAGGTTTGTTAGTAACCATATCCAAGTATCTTGTCATCAAGTTACTACCTGTACTACCAAACATCTTCTCGTTACCCCTACCAAACAAGTCGGACATTATCCCTGCCCATACCTTAAAGTTTTTTAGGTTCTCCCCAATATCGTTTATCATCTTACCCTCTCTCTACCCAAAATGTGTTGTCATCTATCTTCATACCCACCCGCTCAACATACTGTTTATCAGATAAGATATTAAGGACTGCTACTCTACTTGAAATGGCTTCTGGTAGGTTCTCCATACTACAAGTAGTAACATTACTTGCATAGTTTAAAAAGTTATGCTCGTAGATAGGTAGGTTGTTTACATTCTCTACATCTAACATCTCAACCGATACATTTGTACCGTGCTTAAACGATACAAAGGTTAGCCCTACCTTGCGGTTCTGTAACTCTCGTAAAGTGTTAGCCTTATCCTTTAACTCTTTAGCCATCTCCATGAAAGCCTGATTCTTAAACTCCACCCCACTATCAATCAGGTATATCATCTCGTCCACGAATGTACTCGTCTCGGCACTTGAGCGTACTGGTTCAATGATTTTTCCTAGACTATGCTTGGCTTCGTATACAACATCTCGTACCTTGTCTTGAGGGAACTTAAAGTAATACTTGGCAATCTCTGCTGATGTGTACGGTGAGATACACTTAGAGGCATTTTTCAAAGCCGTACCTAGGTTTATAGTCAATGACATTCGGTGTTGTACATTATGCTTATTGTATTTATCGTTTGTAATCTTACGACTAAATACCATATAGCTTTTTGTAGCACTCTTAGTAAGCGAATAGTCACCATACCCTATTGCACCATAGATGAACGGCACATTATCTCGGTATATATACAAGGTCTTAGCAAGACGAACTAGTTTGTCATCATTTTCAAAGTGTAAATTCTTACTCTCCGCTAGACAATACTTCAACCCCCTATGTATCTTGTTAAACCCTTCAACAAAATCATGCAACTCCCTTGATACAGGGATGCCGTCTACAAAGAATTGCCAACCTTCTACAGGTTCAATCGGACTTCTTGGGTCGGACAACATCTCCTTAACTTCATATACAGGGTTAGGATTCATTCCCATTTTACATTTCCTCCTTAGCATAAAAACCACCGATACGATTGAACAACGCATTTAGATTGCTCAAACTCTTTTCACTACATACAAACCTACTATCTTTTGTCATGCCAACCTCATTGGCACACAGGACCGCCAACGCTATGTGATTCTCATGGTCAACATCTTTTAGGATATCTCTTACAAGCATCGGCTCTACATATTTACTCCAGTACCAACTATTCCCTGCATCCAACTGTTGTGCATAGTTATCTTTGGTATCTCGTAACCCTAGCGTACCCCCAAACACAGGCAACATTATCTGCATATACTCAAAGAACTTTTTAATATACGGTCTATACTCCTTAGTCAAAGATTTATCAAGCCGTCTAGTTGTACATAAGTTCTTATCACCAACCCTAGTAAAGTTACTATCGGCTTCGTATTTGAATATCAATCTGTGATACTCCTTAAACTCTATAATTCTATTGCCGTAGTCTATCTTAGCTTTAGATTTCGGCAGATAGTAATCGACACCCTTGTACTTGATAAAGTGTTTACCTGTTTGTGAATACCAATTAAAGTCAAACCCATCAGGTATGTAACTCTGAATGAACCAATACCTAGAGACGGCACAATGATTCGTCAAATGAGTATGTAAAGTCATGTAGTCACCATCGGGTTTGCGTTCCCATAAAACAGGACATAACTTCTTAGTATCTTCATCGCCAAATCTTTGAGTTGGGTCGGTGTTAGTCCAGTACCCATCAGTCAATGCGTATGTATTCTCGTCAAACTTAATGATACGATTCCAATCATACCTACGGTTTCCTATCGGACGAATATCCAAAGGCTTTTTCTTACCCCTGATTGGAATAGTTTCGGCATAACATTTTGCTACATCATTAAACGAATTAAACTTTTTCATTTACATTCTCCTCAAGTAAATCTGACTCATCACAAGTAAAGGACATCTGCATATCCCATATCCCGAACCTCTCGCTTACTATGTTTTTCTTTGCTAACACCTCGGCTTCTTCAGCGTTGGGTGCATCGACTTCTGTGTAAGCATACCCCGATACGAATACTCTATATCTGTTCATTGCACAACTCCTTTATCTTAATAACTTCCTCGTTAAACTCCTCTTTACTATATGTCTTGCTCATTTGTACTAACCTTGCGTTCTTACCTTTATCCAGTTGGAATCTCCACCTAGTTCTTTCGTTACCATTCAACGCATGGTACGCTTCTAATAGGAATATCTTATCCTCACCCTTCATTAGTAATCTCCTCTATCGTGTATGCACATGGACTAAACTTATCATCACCCTCTTGTAACTTAAACAATAAGTTCTCGGCTATGTCATAGGTTAAACAAGTACATACCACCTCGGTGTTTCCTAGTATGTCTACTGCTAATATCTGATACGACTTTTCGTTAATCATTTAATCCTCGCTAAAGTAAATTTCACTCGCCAATCGAGCATAGTTTCTAATAGTTTTATCTGACTCACCTTTCTCAATACCATCCCTTATAAGTTTCATAAACGAATCAAACATAATGCTTAGTTTCTCTTGCTCATTAGCATTGTGAAAATCTTCAAGGCTTGTATCTTTATCCATTATTACTCTCCTTCTCCTTAATAACTTCTAAATTCATATATATCCCACAAAGCCGTAACAACTCTTTTCTGTGCGTCTTGGTTCGTCTGTCCCAAATAGCTCGTTCTTTTTTTACTAACTTTATGTATGCCCTTAAATCTTTTTTAGCTTGTGCGAATGTTATATCTTCAGTCATCTCACTTCCTCCCAATAAGTTAATGGAACTTCATGTGCTATCTTTATCGCAGTCATCGGACACTCGGCATTTACAATGAACCGATATTCTTTGCCGTCTATTGTGTTACGCACCTCATGCAACACATGAGACTTGTTGTCATTCTGTTCTATACAAGTTGCTATCATTCCAACACCTCCTTGATTAGTTTTTTAATTGCTTGTTCTAACTTACGCTTGGCTAATCTCTTAGCCAACGGCTTACCACCACGATTGCAACAACACCTACAGTTGATGCCCCCTGTACCTACGGTTGTAAATCTTTTGTAGTTTCCTTTCATGTTACCCCCTTGTGTTAATGTGAATAGTTGTCCCTGCTGTCGGTCTCGCACCCTTGTTATCTAAGATAACCCACAGTAGTGGTACAGTCCATGTACCCCAGTCGCCACCTAAGTAACCATCTGTTAAGATGATGGCACACTCAGGCTTGATGCTATGTTCCGCCATGTACGCAGGTACACATACCACATCTGTACCCCCACCCCCTGCAGGTTTAGTGCTTTGTGTTAAGGTATCAAGTTCATCCTGCAAGTAAATCTCCTCTCGGCATACTGCCGTATCCCAATAAAGTAATCTTACTTTGCTTGGCTTAACTTGCTCACAGACTCCCTTTATCTCAGCCATAAACGAAGCCAGTTCTTCTCCCCCGATAGAACCTGATGTGTCGATACCTACTAATATCTCACCCATAGTTTCACTGATGCCTGATGGCATGATGATGTCAGCCCCGATGTATCTACGGCTAGGGCGTTTCCATGTTGAGTAGTCCTTACCTGTACAAGTTGTTGTCACAAAGTCACGCAGTAGTTCTTTCCAGTTCTGTTTAGTTTCTAACAGGTCATCGAAAGTACGATTACCCCCACTACCTAGTTTCCCTGCAAGTATCGAACCTTGGCGGACGGCTTCATCAATCTGCTTGGCGAGGTCACCCTTCTCCTCATCTGATAACTTCTCAGCACCTTCCCAATCATGGTCATCAAACGGTGATTCTCCATCACCATCATCGTCCTCGCTTGGGGGTAACAAGTCAAAGATTTCCCTTGCACTCATGCCACGATACTGTGTGTTATACAACGCACACTTCGGTAGTTTAATAAAGCCTGTGTTGTCCTCGTCCATCAACTTGAGGTTGATAACATAGTCACACGCTCGATTCGCCCTGTTGTGGTCTATCGCATCTAAGTCACGATAGATTGTTAAGTGTTGATACATCTTGTGGTAGCACTCGTGCAGTACTACAAACCTAAACTCTGCATCTGTTAACTTGTCCATAAAGTCGGGGTTGTATGCTTCGTCCCTACCATTAGTACAAGCCGTCTTTGTCTTGGTGCTAATCTGCTTAGTACCAATCATTAGAACACCTGCCAACGCAACATAAGTATCGTTACCGATGATGTCGCCCGTCCCCTTGATGAGTCGTTGCTCAGGGGTTAACTTCTTACCGATTGCTAACATTTTCTTTCTCCTTAAACTTTATCTGCAGTAAACATATAGTTATTCTCAACACACCAATCTCGGAACTTGGCATTGCCCATCACCATACTCTGCTTGGTGTACTTCGGGTTGCGTACCTGTCCTACGAATACCTGTTGGGCTTCTTTGTCTAACCTGTTAAGGTAAACCATCCAAGAATCTATCCATGTCTTATCAATGGTAGCCAACGCTTTGTGTACTGTCATCATTACTGCCGATGCCTTGCTTGGTACTCTTGCCGTATCAGGGTTATCCTTAATCTCTTGTTGCTTGGGTAAGTCATCTACCAAGGTGATAAACGCTTTCAAGTCCGATGCACTACGGTCACCTATCGTACCTACCAACGCACCCATCAAAGTATTGTTACTTATCTTATCCTTAGCCCATAACCAATGCGATGCTAACTCGGCACTTCGCCATGTAAAGAACGATGTGCGTTGTACGGCAGGGTGATAGATATACGGATTGTCAGCAGGATTCGGCACATCCTCATAAGACTGTCCCAACTGCTCGTTATCTTTTACCCACATAATCATGGCAGGATGTATCCCTGCGTTGTAAGCGTAGTTCTCTATCCATTGTGTAGTAGTAGACTTCTTCATCTGTACTACAGTTATACGGTTGCGATGATGAGGTAGTAACAAGTCACCAACTCCCTCGCCCCCTAGGTTAGTGGTAGCAAAGATAATGCTATCAGGGTGTAACTTCTTACTGCCAAGTGTACGCTCTAACATAACACGCATCATGCCGTTCTTAACCGATGGGTTAGCCTTACCGAACTCGTCAACCATTAAGATGACAGGCTTGTTATGATGGAAGCCCAACTCCTCGTTAGGTACGAACCTAACAAACTGTGTATCGTCACCGATGTCTAGGATTTTCGGTATCATCAAGTCACCCAAGTCCTTGGTAGTGCAGTCAAAGTAGCATGGGATATGGGTAGGTAACTTCTCTGCTAATATCTTGAGGATTGATGACTTCCCCGAACCCATGTGACCACGAACCAAGGTAGTAACCTTACTACCGTTTACCAACAAACCCTCGACAATCTCATCAATCGTTTGGGCATAGATAGACTCTAGGGATACTGCGACTTTCGCATTGCTCATTTGTAATACTCCTTATGTGTGTATGTGTTTATATTTTGCTACGATTACCAACTAAACTCTTTTAAGAGCGCATCTACCTTGCTCTTAGTTTCTTGCCGTAAGTATGTATCTTCACGCAAGGCATCAGGTGTAATACCCATGAGGGCATCGCTGATTAAGTCCTTGGCTTTTCTCATCTCGGCATCACCTGTGACATTGAACTTATCCAACAAGTCCACCATCTCAGTAACATTACTTACTAGTGTGTCTCTGAATATCTGCTTGTTATTACCTGCCAACTTATCGGACATCCGAGACAACGCTTCATGTGTTCTTGTCCAAACATCTTTATAGGCAGTCTCTAGATTCTGTTGGTATGCCAACTCATAAGACTGTGCCAACTCTTTCAAGGCATCGTTACCTACATCGACTCGCCAATCACCTACCTCGGGTACAGGTGAGTACCTGACATTGAACCGATACTTCGCCCTAACATCTTCGACATCGGGGTAGTCGGTAGCATCAAACATCGTGCCTAGTTTCACTTGGCTAGACTGCACAAGGTTGTAATAATCTTTTAAGAAGTCCTCGACCAAGGCATCAAACTCCATCTGCATACGGCTAATCTCCTTGGCATAATCAAAGTACATTGCAGTCGTAAGTAACCTTACTCCCGAATCTGACCAAGGCATAGTCGCATGGTAGTGGTATGTTCGTGCGTTACCTGCGTACTTGGTAATGGCATCAAAGGTTGGGTTGTTAGGGAATAACTTCTTGTTATAGTTCCCTGAATTGTTATCGGCTTGCTTGTTGAAAGCGACTTCAGCAGATACACCCTTGTCAAACTTCCTACCTGTCCACACAGATATGTTCAACTCTACCAACATAGCACTCGAGGATATACTCGGTGTTTGGGTAGTAATGTTACTAAGATTCAACTGATTCATGGTAATACTCCTTATGGTTAGTTAATTACTTTCTCTCTACTTCTAACTACTATTTTACAACAACTTGTCACAAAAGTCAAGTGTTTGATAATGTTTGATACTTATACATAACCCTTATGTCATCACCTACTGGCTTATACTCTTTTTCGAACGGTGTCTCTATATAAGCCACAGTATGGAAGTCGTCATGTGGCACATACTCACCATCGCTATCCTCTTCTTCGGTCTTTCCGTCCTCCCCCACTTCAACAAACTTGTAGTCGGCATCACCTTCAAACTGTTTGACTGCAAACTCCATTAAATTGTGGTGAGATTTAACATCAGGGAATGACCGATACCATTTCACATGGTATGCAAAAAAGTTAATCTGTGCCGTACTTTCCTCCTCATGTTCGCTATCGGTAACCTCGGGTATCACGCACTCTTTCAAGGCTTTTAGTTCCTCGCCACCTTTAGCCATGATTAAGGCAATGAAGTCGTCCCTTACCTCACGATTCTTAAAGTTAATAACATACGCAACATCTGACCTATATCCCATCTCATACCCCTTTCTTTATCCCAATTAGTTTTGTGCGAGGCACAGTAATAAACCACCGTTCCTCATCCATTGACTGCAGTTCTACATAATCCGTTAGGATGTTTAGCACACAGAATGTCCGCTTGTATAACCGCACGATGTCACCTACCTTGATGCCCTTCATTCTTCAATCTCCTTTTCGGTGTCGTCTTCAAAGTTATATGGCTCATCACGCATATCTGCATCATGCTCTTCACGCAAGTCTTCAAGTTCTCTAAAGTAGATAAACAATTCTTCTTCTAGATACTCGGGTAAACAACTGGCTAAACCCTCGGTTTTACCATCTGACCAAGTAATGGTAAATCGCCATGATTTTATGGTTTGTTTTTGTTCGTTCTTCATGCTAACCATCCTAACAACAGGTACATAAAATAGGCGAATAGTAAGATTACTGGTAAACATACGAACACAAACTCACCGATAAAGCGTTTGCAATCCGTCATCTCGGCATCACCCTCGAAACTACTAGCGTAATTGGCAGTTCGGAAAGCCTCGTCCGTTGAACGGTGAAACTTGTTGTTATGGGTGAACTCGGCAATATCATCGCCTTCGTATGGGGTAGTTCGTTTATGTTGTTTCATGTTGTCCTCTTTGGGTTAAGTTGTTTAAGCATTGATAAGTCAGTAATCAGTTCGTAACCTTGCTTGTTGTTACAGGCAATGGTGAACTTCCTTTGGTGTGCCATCTCGTCACCACATAATAAGCACAGTTTATAACCTAAAGCACTACGCTTATGAGCAACTACATCGCCACACATACGGCAGAATGTCCTATGGTTTTTCATTTGTAGCCACCGAGTTTGATTACGGCATAGTTGAGATAATCATCACCGACACGAACATACGACAACCGAATGATGTTCCATGATGCAGGGATAAGTGAGCATAGGTTAAACATAAGACTATTAGTTTTTACGACCATTTTGATTCTCCTTGAAAGTAAACTTACTATGAAATAAAAGAACTTTGGGAACTAAGCACTTCGTTTTGTGTTTCTCAATTCCTACTACTATTTTACAACAAATACCTTGTAAAGTCAAGCGTTTTGTGGTAAGGCTTATCAAACCCTAGTAAGGTTTATTAAAGTATTCTACTACCCCCTATAAAGTTCCTAAAGTTCTTTATAAGTTCTTTTTTTTATGTTTGTAAGTCATTGATTCTGCAGTTAAGTTCCGAAAGTTCCGAAAGTTCCTGCTTTATAGAGGATTTCGCTACATTGCGATTAGAGAGTCGAAATCCTGCGAAATATTTTAAAATTTTAAAAGTAGGAGATACCTCAAAAAACACGGAACTTTCGGAACTTATGGAACTTTGCTTATAAATCAACGACTTAAAAAAGAACTTTGCTCATAAAGTTCCAAGAATATTTGGAACTTATAAATCCTGTGCAGTACGCTACTAAGGTGACTGGTTTCTTTTAAAGTAAAGTTACTATAAAGCCGACAAACCTTTGAAAAATATGTTATGCTGAACTCAGCATAACACCTAGCCAATGAATCCCATGTGGTACGCTACTAAGGTGACTGGTATCATTCGGTAAGATGTTGGTAGTAAATATACTATTAATAAAATGTTGAACCAAAAAAAGCCCTAAAAATTAGGGCGAAAAAAAACCCTGATTGCTCAGGGTTTAAAGTAAAGATACTACAGGTTATTTTTTAACCGATGCCACAATTCCACAATCATTAAACATCTTAACCACTGATTGCAATGTTTTAATAATGTCTACATTTTTGTCACATGGTGTTTTGATTGCTTGTAACTTTACAATTTGTTCCATAATGGTACGGCATACTAATTGATTGCCAGTAACAGGTACTAATTTTCCTGATACTGTTGTTTCAGTGGTTACTACCTTTGGCGTTTCCATTGCCTTAATTGCCTTGTGCAAGTTACCAAACAATGTGCCTACCTTTTCTAACAAGTTAGTTCTAATTGCTTTTTGCATATCGTTTAACCCTTCCAATGGTTTAGCAAGTAACTCTTGTGCTTGTGTATCCATTTGGGATATAAACAACTGTTTGATACTATCGTGAAATTTAATTGCAATTTCGCTTTTATCGCTTCGGTCAAAATTACAAGCACGATAACCATTTGCGTATAAAACATCTTGCATCTTAGACTTAATAGCATCATGCTCAATACCATTTTTACCGAATTGAGATACCAAAACATAGGGGCTGTTTACATCGTTACTAACAGGGAATAAATCGAATTTTCCTACAGTAACAACAGGGGCAATAACAGGGGCAATCATTGATGCAATAACAGGGTTGATTGTTACAGGGGTTTTAATTACTTGTTTCATTTTAAATATCCTTTCTAAGATATTAAGGGTTTAGTTAAATAATGAATTAGTTTCCCGATTCATTAAGTATATTTTACTTTAATTTGTTATAGATTGTCAACCCTTGATAGTATTTAATAGTAAAGTTACTTTGAACTAACCCACTACCCCACCACCAAGGCTTTTAGTCTAAGGGACTGTACGCCGCCTTATATTGCTATTCCGTACAAATGATTACCTATTTTCTTAAATCCACCTCTTAACTCTAGCGTACTTAATGCCGAATTGTTGTAAGTCCTTGATTACATTACATATTATTTTGTGTTCGCCGGTTGGTAAAAAAGCTGGCGAGTTCTAGACCCACCCCCATGCCTTCTTAAGTACCTACCCCCCTAAAAATTTTTTTTGCAAAATTTTAAAAATCATATATACTTTCTGTATTCACCTTAATTGGTCTGCGTCTATGTCTTATATATGTAATCCTGACTTTGGTATTGAAATGCCTGAAGATAATTGGGTCTTATCCAGTTTTCGGGAAAGGGCACAGGCTGCCTGTAATACTGCACAACTGCTAGAAATACAGCCAGAAATAACGGATGAAGATAAAGAAGTAGCGGAAGCGATTGCTTATGCTGTTGCTGCAGATGAAACCAAAGCCAATCAGAAATTAACAACTAAGAAGGCTTCGGCGTTGACACTAGGTACTGTTACTCTAGTTAGTCACATCTTAGAAGAGTTTGCTGTGCGGGTAGTAGACACTTCCTCGCAAATTCGGCTTGTAGTAACAAACAAGTTACTCATAGAATCAACCAATCCAGACCCCAAAATACGTATTCGTGCCTTAGAACTGCTTGGTAAGATTTCTGATGTGGGTTTATTTGCTGAAAAATCAGAAGTTACTATTATTAATAGGTCTACCGAAGAGTTAACTAACTCATTACGGGATAAGATACAGAAACTAATGAACCCAGCTGGGGTAATTGACGTGGAATCGGTGCAGGTAAACAATGAACCAATCAATGTAGCCGAAGAATTAGGTCTAGAAGACGATGAGTTAGAAGAACTTGAGGATACAGATGCTTGAAACTGACTATTCTGAGTTAACTGACGCAGAATTAGACTATTTATTGCAGAATTTAGACAAATTTACGCTAGAAGAACAGTCAGAAGTAGAGATTATTGCTGTAGAGATACAGAAAAGGCGTGATTCGAAGGCTTGTAGGGATGATTTACTAGCGTTTTGTAAGAAAATGCAGCCAGATTACAAGGTTGGTGAGCACCATAAGGTGTTAGCAAGGATGTTAATGGACCTTTCCGAGGGTAGAAAGGACCGAATTTGCGTGAATATACCCCCTAGACACGGTAAAAGCCAGCTTGTTTCTATCTATTTTCCTGCATGGTTTCTAGGTAGATACCCTAATAAGAAGGTACTTATGGTGTCACACACCACAGATTTAGCGGTAGACTTTGGACGGAAAGTGAGGAACATCGTTGATAACCAAGAATACAAAACAATATTCCCAACAGTCACTTTGGCGGTTGATAGTAAGTCTGCTGGTCGTTGGAACACTAACATGGGTGGTGAGTATTATGCTTGTGGTGTTGGTTCCGCTTTGGCTGGTCGTGGTGCGGATTTACTCTTGGTGGACGACCCACATAACGAGCAAGACATTATTAACGGGAACTTCGATGTATTCGAGAAAGCGTACGAGTGGTTCACCTACGGAGCACGAACACGTTTGATGCCGGGCGGTAGGGTGGCTTTGGTACAAACCCGTTGGCATATGGATGACCTGACGGGGCGGGTAACTCGGGATATGATTAATAATGATCAGTCTGATAAGTACGAGATTATTGAGTTCCCAGCAATCTTTGATGCAAATACTGAACAGCCTAGGGCGCTTTGGCCCGCCTTCTATGACCTAGAGGCACTATATAGAACTAAAGCTTCAATGCCACTATTTCAGTGGAACGCCCAGTATCAACAGAATCCGACAGCAGAAGAAGCCTCGGTAGTTAAACGGGAGTGGTGGAATTGGTGGAAGTCAGAAAAACCTCCTGATACTGAGTATATTATTATGTCGCTTGACGCTGCGGCAGAAACGCACAACCGTGCTGACTATACAGCCATAACAACATGGGGAGTGTTCCTCAACGAGGACACCGATGCGTACAACATAATTTTACTAAACTCCATCAAAAGACGGTTAGAGTTTCCTGATTTAAAAGCCTTGGCTTTTGAAGAGTGGACTGAGTGGGAACCCGATTCGTTTATAGTGGAGAAAAAATCCGCCGGTACAGCACTTTATCAAGAATTACGTAGGACAGGAATACCTGTCTCGGAGTACACTCCACATAGGGGGTCAGGCGATAAATTAGCCCGCTTAAATTCGGTTGCTGATATTATACGTACAGGACTTGTATGGGTTCCTGAAACTCGTTGGGCTGAAGAAGTAGTGGAGGAAGTTGCTGGGTTTCCGTTTATGAGTAACGATGACTTAGTAGACTCTACGGTAATGGCATTGATGCGATTTAGACAGGGTGGGTTTATTAGGCTGCCGTCCGATGAACCAGAACAACTTAAATACTTTAAATCTGGGCGGCGCAAGGGATACTATTGATGGCTACGCAAAAATTTATGGGGAAAAATGAATTAGTTAATAGGCTTGCGGCGCAAGTAAAGTCTAAACCTTTAGCTATTAATATACTTAAAAAACGTGGTGATTTAAAAACGGATGGTAAAACATTAACCGCAAATGGTAAGAAACGGGATAATATGACAGCTGAAGAACGTGCTGTAAACAGGGCTACTAAACGGTCTAAGCATAAAAATA
>Ga0304730_1000189_pt1 | contig 55804 bp, 61 predicted proteins | sample M_130628_MF_Meta_FD_190474 | JGI IMG/M metagenome (GOLD analysis project Ga0304730, IMG submission 190474) | Freshwater microbial communities from Lake Montjoie, Canada to study carbon cycling - M_130628_MF_MetaG (v2) (version 2) | ecosystem: Environmental > Aquatic > Freshwater > Lake | place... | reverse complement strand
ATGATCTGGTCGTTTTTGAATTCATCTAGTGATATTGCTGTTTTCATGTGAGACATGACCTCAGCATAGAACTGCTTGGCCTCCTGCGTGGCTGCAAACCTGATGAACCCCCCGCCATACATGGTGCCATCCCAGTACATCACGAGATCTGTTGTAGTCGTGGCTATCTGTGGGTGCTTCAGGATGTTCTCGAAATACTGGGCGTCCGCCTCGAGCCACATGACCACACGATTGCCAAGAAGTTCCAAAAGAAGCTGGCCCCTCAAGAGCATCATACGAATGTAGTCTGGCGTATCATAGTCGTGGGATCCCTGGATAGTATCCTCGTAGAACCAGAACGTCACGTCAGTGTCAAGTCTGGACAGGTATTCCAGCGTGGCCAGATCAGTCACGATGATCAGGGTGTGCGCGTGCATGGGCGGGAATATGGCAGTGTTGCACAGGAAGTTGGCGAGAATCTCCTTGTAGCCGGAGTTCCCGAATGTCACTAGCAGCGGTGACGGGAGGTCGTCTAGACTCACAGGCCTGCCTCGGGAAGTCAGGTTCATCCTTTTTTTCGGGACTGGCGAGACCACTGTCTTGTCTGACTTTCTCGTGACCACAACTTTTTCATCCAGAAAAGACGTGACAAACTGGGCATGCTCCATGGACCCGTGATCATACTGGGCATCAGGAAGCTGCACGTTGAACTCCTTGTCCGTGTTTTTTGCGGAATGTCCAGCGTAATTCCCGTCTGACGTGGTTTGGTGTAGGGCTGTGAGTGTCTGCGAGAGGTCCACCAGATTGTGATTGTGGAAGGCCCAGTCCACCAGGGCGTTGTCGTAGGCCCTCCTGCCGATCACGTAGGTCGGGAGGGTCCTGAGCTCCTGGACGAGATCACACGTCATGATGAAGTAGTCCTGCGCTATGTTGATGAAGGGCTCGCTTTTGATTGACATGATGCTGTCAATATTGATTTCACCCTCGAGTTCATGATTATTCCTGCGACCAACAGCCATCATGCGGGGCTGGTTCCATTCCAGAAGCGCGTCGATATTCTGGATCAGCCTGGCATCGAACAGGATATCCGCGTTTGCGTAGGCCAGAAGGGGCGTGCTGGGGCAGGCCTCCTCCACGCGCTGCATGAGCGACATGAAGAATGGCGTGCCGTGCTGGTTCGTCTCTGGTTCCTCCAGGATTTTCATGTCCCAACCAGCAGCCTCAGGTGGCACCGGCTCCGTCTGGAAGGCCTGCACGCGGGGCAGGAACGACCTGTACATCCTGGCTGTGTTGTTGTGGGCTATCATCTTGAGCTCGTCGTGTGCTGGCGGAAACGTGATCACCACGCACAGGTCTGGCACTTCTGGCACTTTGTTTTGGGTTTTTGGCTCTTCTTCCAGTAATGTCAAGTTAGGCGGGGATGTAGCATCAGGCAGCCTGACCATGTCACGCCCCTGCATGTGGGACCAGAAGTTCACATTCACGTACACGCTATTGGCTATCAGCATGAAGACCAGGAAGGTCACGAACTTCTTGGGTATCATCGCGTATGCTCGTGCGTCTGGAATGCACTTATAATTTCCCCTTTCTAGGCTAGATCAGCACGTCACGCGCGAATTGACAAACACAAACAAGCTCTTTTTAGGATTTTGTATTCAATGCGTGTGATCGTCACGAATGACTCGGACGCCGGAAACGTCGCGCGGTGTCGGTCCCTGACAGCCAAAGTAAGACGGGAAATAAGCACGTCTTGCTTTCGGCGTGTCTAGTCCATATCAGGATGGATGATGCTGTTCAAGCCATTGGCTGTTTCGTTGTGTCCCTTGATGACGAATGTCTCGTACTCGTCCAAGCTCTTCATGAGAACCTCCTCGGTCTGCTTGAGGTCACGGGCGACGTTCTTCCTGCGCTTTTTGAGGTTCTCGATCTGCTCATCGATAATTTCGAGCTCCCTCTTGCAATTCTGGATTCTACCCTCATGCATGGCGATCTCCTTGTCGTTTTCATTAGCCAGCTCCAGGGCGGCCTTCGCGGAATCCCTTGCCACCGGCTTGATCAGACGGTTTTTGGCCAAGGCGTCTGAAATGGAGCCAGCCAAAGAAGCTTGAGCCACTTCAGCAGGCGCGACAACAGCTTGATCAGCAGGCGCGACGACAGCAGACGCAACGACAGCCTGATCAACAGGCGCGGTACCCGCCTGAGGGGAGTTCGGCGACCACGAGTTGTAGCTCGGAGACGTCGGGTTGTAGCTCGGAGACGTTGGTGTGGAAGCCTGGCGTGGCGAGTACGATGGCGAGGTCATGACGTAATTCCCAGCGTTGGCCCTGGGGTAGTAGCCGGCGGGGGGCTCGTAACGAAGACGAGGCGATGGCGGGTCAGAGTCGGGAGAAGCCCTGCCAGGGTTCGGCGACGGCGTGGAGTTGTTGGAATCACTGTCCAGCATGGCACGAGCGAGGCTAGTCCTACGCGGAATTGGTGACGGGGTATTGGAGTCAGAATTACTCATGGCGATTACAGGGATGCCTATTTTCTTCTCGTGTTTTTATATACTGAGAGGCTAGTAAAAATCCATGAGAAACGCGACGGATTTATAGAAAGCGTTTATTCGCAAAGAGCGTGGTGAGAGACGTGACACGCAGCGATGGGCATGACGGCCTAAACGCGGGCCTTCTTGGCGGCACGGGTCTCTTCATCCTTGATCTTGTCAAGGCGGTCTGCCATGTATGACAGGGTCCGTTCCTTGTCATCCTCCTCGCTCCTGGTCACGGAAGGCTCGCGCGACTTCCCATCAGAAGTGACGGGCACGGGCGAGACGCTCCAGTCATATGATAGGGTCTGTTCCTTGTCATCCTCCTTGCTCATGGTCACAGAAGGCTCGCGCGACTTCCCATCAGAAGTGACGGGCACGGGCGAGACGCTCCTGGCACGAAACAAGAGGAATGCACGAGGGTCTGTCGGGGAGATGGGTGTGACTGGTGAAGGCGAGCTGCTCCAGCCACGGATCAAGGCCAATGCACGAGGGTCTGTCGGGGAGATTGGAGAAACTGGTTCTGGAGATTGCACGTCGCTCATATCGCTCTTGGGGATGCATTGCTAGCCTGAACGGTTTTAATATCCCCTGCGAGCACGACTTTCTGGCCTCCCTCTAGCTCGTACGAGATCCTGAGCCGGCAGAGCATGCCAAGCACAAAGTACCTCACTCTCTCCATCACTGCCGGAAATCTCGACAGCTCGGCCCATGCCCAGCATAGGCGATACCACGCGCCTTCGATTGCTGCCACCAGCCTCTTCCTGCCCTCCAGCGTGTGCGTGAGGTGCCTGAACCGGCTGATGATCCCTCTTCTCGAGTGGCGGCAGCAGTGTTCTGGGTTTTTGATCACGATCCACGTGTTTGCCAGCCTGGACCTGATGCGCCAGCCGTGCATCAGCCTGTCGACGAGCTGCGTCAGGTACTGCTCGATCAGGCACTGGTCCGGCCTGAAGCACCTGAGGTCTGGCAGGGGCTCGAAGAATCTCGCGAGGCAGGCTGACTTCCTGATCCACTCCCGCGCGCGCTTGCTCGTTCGCAGGAGAATCAAGAACGTCCCGGACTCGACTAGATATGGAGGCACGACTTCCGCGACGGGTTGGAGGTCTAGGAGGAAGCATGGTTTGGGCATGCCTGTCTGGATCTGCACTAATACGCTCGAACATTCATGGCAAAACAAGAAGTTTATTCAGGCACGTGCATGCCGGGAATGGGATCACTGCCACTCTCGCCAGAGTCGAGCAATTCCAGCAGCGTCTTCATCTTCTTCGCGTACCTCTCGGAGCTGTCGATATCCACCAGCAGCGTCTCGTACAGCGCCGAGAGCGTGTCGTGCAGCTCGTGGTTCACGTCGAGCGCGGCGTATTCCTGCTTGACGTCCTTGGCGAGCTTGCCGACGTCGCTGGTGCCGAGCTCGGAGTAGAGCAGCTTCGAGAACTGCACGATGTCGTGCCCGCTGGGGGCAGGCGTGGTCAGGGCGTGCTCCAGCGTCGCGGCGTTCTCGTGCACGTCTGGCTTGGCGCTGGAATAAGGCAACGGGAAGAGCATGACTGCCAGGGAGAACAGGTAGATCCTGCTCTGCATGCCCGCTCAGGAATTCACGCTAGTCTTTAATACCGATGTTATTCCAGCCTACCGTGCGGCAACTCCGTGGTGTGCATGCTCGGTGTGTTTGCCTCTGGGTCCTGCCCTCGTAAACCCTTCATCATCCACTTGCTTCATGTTGTTGTCCTCGAATTGAGCGCTCGCCGGTTTCGTATCGTGCTTGTGAGTTTCACGTGGTATGGGCTGGATTTTATTCAGCCTTGTAATATCTCTGGCATCTGGTTGGCCCACCTGGAGTCGCGTCTAGCCATTGGTTCAGGCTGAGCCAGCACCCGCCCAGCATCCTCAGGCCCGCGCACGAGATGTGGTAGATGTGGCCTGGCACCTCCTTGAGATCCATCTGTCCTGTGTCTTCCCCAAACTCGTTCACGTAGTAATGGTAGTACGGAGTCTTGATTTTGCGCACTGGTCTAAGCTTTTTGATGTGATACAGCAATGCTCTCTCTTCCTCTGTAAGTACGACTGGCGCATTTGGGTCAGTCATGTACAATTCATGTTTTTGTTTGTTTTTAATACAGTTTTCATTCAATCCCGTACTCAACCGGGTTCTTGCCCCGCAGGTAGCACTCGAGCCGCGTGACATCCTCGGTCGCGTAAACAGGCCAGAGCCACGGCCCTGTGATAGCAACCGCGCCCCCTGCTGGTAATTGAACAGCCCAACCACTGAGTTTCCACAATCTTACGTTAGTCCACCAGTCCACGATGACATGTTCTTCTCTAGGATTTTACGGAAGCTGGCTGCCATTGTAGGGAAAGCCTCAAGAAGCATGAAGACAACAATCAAGTGCCCCACGTTTTCCTTGGTGATGTGAGGCCAAACAGCTAGGAATCCATGTCCCAGACTTTCAACCAGATGTGTAGAGCCGACACTAATAGACCTTAATAAGTCTGTCATGCCTTCAATGATAACAACAAAAGGTTTCTTCACGAAGTCTATCAAAACAACTGCACAATGAAACATCAAGGGTAAGTGGATGTCAATTAAAAACATTGACAAAACATGCACCTATCATGATCGCTTTGAGAAGCCATGGAGCTGGACACTCCTCTGCATCAATAAGCTCGAATAATCGAAATATGAGAGGAAAATATTCGTCGGCCTTATGAGGCTTATATTTTGGGTTGGGGCAGCTCGACATTCCCGTGCTCATCACGCAAGTTTAATACAATTTATTCAATCCCGTACTCAGCCGGGTTCTTGCCCCGCAGGTAGCACTCGAGCCGCGTGACATCCTCGGTCGCGTAAACAGGCCAGAGCCACGGCCCGGTGATCGTGCAGACTATACATGCTGTGAGCTTGTGCGTGATCAGCATGGGTTTGATCTCGTACTTGCTTGTGATTCTGTTCTTGTGCTCGACAGTCGCGTCCCACACACGAGGGATCGTGCGTGCCAGGCTGTATCCCGCTGTGATGGCTAGGTATTTCGCGACGAGGGATGAGGTGATTCTGGGCAGCATTCTTGTTTGGATAGGTTGAGGCTAGTTTGCATTCAAGAGCGTTCGTGCTCTTTTTACTCTTTCTCGATCAAGCCAGCCTCCCGCATGTACATGGCAAGCAGCTGTCTCTGGATAATAGCCAGAACATCTCCGTCCAAAAACCTGAGCAGGCTGTTCCCCCCAAGACGAGCGTGAGTACCCATGCACGCAGCAAGCATTTTCTTCTCGTTCACTGCATGAAATTCACTAGCCCTGCGCGAGAGATACAGTGTCTTGTGATCCTCGTATATCTCGCGGATAAACCTGAAACCTCTGGCAAGAGCATTGGGGTCCACAGTCCCGTTGATGGTCCTGAAGTCATGGCGGAAACTCACGTGCTTGCTGGGGTGACGGAGGAGAAACGTGAAATTTTCTAAAGGTAGAGTATCACCACGTCCCTTGTGTGTTTTCGAGCAGGCACAGGGAATGTAATGCAAGTACACGCTGATTTCGTCTGAAAAATACACAGCCTTCACCTTGATGTCGAGCTTTATCTTTTTATGCGAGATATAGAACGTGACAAACGAACCGTCTGCATCTTGCATAAATTTTCCTTTAAACGACGAGAGTTTCCAGCCTGCTTTCAGGGCTGGCATTTTCTCGTCTGCAAGTGCTTGGCGTGCTGCTTGGATGATAAGGTACTGTAATGTTTCCCACCTATACTGGAGTAGTTCTTGGTCCATGCTGGTGAATGCGTGCAGGGAGAGTGTTTGCGTGCATTTAAGAGCGTTCGTGCTCTTTTTGTTGTATGCCTGATCCCGACCTCGTGATGCAAGCACTGACCGACACAGACTCCATAATGGCCACGCACTTCCGGGCAGGGCCTGGCGCGTTCCTGCACGTCGAGCCTGTTTTGAGGACTACTAGAAACGGCACGCGCGGCTGGATCCACTGGAAATTCTACTTTATGGACTACGGGATGTATCATGAATTGTCAGGCAAGTCCAGAATCGTCCACGCCAACGGCACGCTTTTAATCGATAGGTGCCCGGCGCGCTCGGGATGGCAGGCTGTGAATCTCGTGTTTGCTGGGCATTATGCTAGGTTTTTGCGGGAGCTGCACGTGGATCTCGAGAGTCTTCTTGCATAAACATTTATTTTACTAGCCCAGAGTGTGCCAGCATGACGTGCACAGCTTCCCGTTCTTGAAGCGCGAATCCTCCATGAAGCAAGCCCAGCACCGCCACGTCATGAACTGCTGGGCTGCTAGCAGGCACCCAGGTTGATTTGCGCGCAGCCAGCTCGTCTGTGAGGCAGGCAAAGGGCGAAATTCCTTGCCTGCTTGCTTCACTCCCAGTATCCACATGATGTAGTCTCTGGGCACGTCCTTGAGTCTCTTGTTCTTGTGCACGCCAAATTCCATAACATACTCACCTGCTTTGCCTCTGGCCTCGATGGCTGCAGGCTTCTCTTCTAATTCCTTCTCGTTTCGTTTCCTGCGCTTGGCTTCTGGGTCTTCATCTTCTGGAACTTCCTGTTCTGTAACCTCCTCTACTGGAACCTCTGGGGTTGCCTGTTCTTTTGATGCATCATGGATTCGCATGTGAATCTGAGTGGCAATCATGCCAATCTCTTTCACGTTAGGATGCTGATCCCAATTCGTGTTTGCTGATAATTTTATGATCCTCTCAACGTCCTTGCGCAGTTCAGCAAGTGCTGCCTCGTTCATCTCTACTGCCTGCCTACACCTCACAGGTCGAGCATAACCACGCTGTTTCAAGCTTTTTTTACATCGTTCTAGAACGGTAGAAAAGGCTCGTATCTTCACGACAGTCTCATATTTTATACGCTTCTAGCCAGGCATGGACCCGAACGGGCTGGTGAGATACCTAGCGAATCGGGTGGAATCATTAAAATGTTGTTTCTGCTTATTCTCATATGAACTAGCTAATCTCAAGGAGACTAGCTCGATACTTCAGGCGTGCGGGCACAACACGGAAGAATTAGACCAGGCGATCGTGAAGGCACGAGACTCAATTGCAGAGCTCAAGAAGGCACAGGAACGTGCGATTGATCGGTTCAAGAACTCGACAGTCACGTTTATTGTCGATGCCCAAAAGGCAGCAGAGATTGAAGCCGCTCGCCTGCAGTGACGTATTTGAGTCATTACGTGCAATTCCCGCACAGCATGGTAGGCTACATTCTTCACGCCATGATCGTGGTATTTTCCGGGCTGATGGTCCAGATATGCCTGACATATTTACAAGCAGACACGCAGATCTCGTACTTCATAATGGGTTCATTAATTGCCCTGTTAGCACTAGAGAACTGGGTCTTATACGCGGACGTGCAGGAGCTCCGCCTCGCCAACGCCAGGGATCGAGAGGCTGCCGCGATCAAGCTCGCCCTCGTCAGGTCAGAGATCACGGCCGATTACATTCGCAACCTGGGCGCGAGTCTCGACAGAAAAGCCAGCACGCGCAAGCACACGGGCAACCAGCTAAGACGCCGCGTGTCAGAAGAGAACTTCGCGCTGTCGAGCCCGGATATCATGCGTTCTTGTCATAGTTTGTAATTAAATCATGCATTCTCCCGTGCATCCTTCACGAGTTCAGTCACGTTGCGCTCCCAGAACTCCGAGCCGCTATCGATGCTGCTATCACTGTCAAGGAAAAACTCGATAGAGTCCATGAGAAGTTCGTGCAGCAACCCGTGCAGCTTGCTCTCACTGTACTTATTCTTTTTCCATTCGATAAGCCTCCACGTGACAAAGCATGTCGTATCAAGTGCCAGGGCCATGGACTTGCTCATCATGGCGCACCACTCGCTTCCTTGCTGTTTCGTGAACCTCAGCCACAGGTCCAGCCCGTTCCTCTCCCAACGCTCTAGCATGCCCGCAGTCAGACTGCCTGTTTCGTCGAGCATATCCCCGATCCTTCCGGTTTTTAATTCCAGCCCCTCCGTGACCATTGCCATGTAGTCGCCTTGGAGCTGCTTGCGTAGCGCGTCGTATTCGGCATAGTCGTTGTAGTCGACGCGCGGAATGATCGAGAGCATGCTGGGCCAGCTGGTTTTAGGCACGACTCAAGTTGTGTTTCGCGTTGTTTTTAGACTGTAATAAAGCTCGTTTCTTCGCGTAGGTGCCAGGCAGTGCTAGCTTCAGCCCGAAATGGCCTGCCCCTTCGAGACTCTCGGGCTCACGCCAGACAGCACGGAGAGTCAGGTCCTACGCACATGGCGCCTGCTGATGCGAGAGCACCATCCAGACAAGACTGATCCAGCTAACGAGGAGCTAGTGCTCAAGCTAATGCAAGCCAAGGATGAGTGTTTAGACAAGATTAATGCAGTGAATCACAAAGCAGATGAGCAAGAATTCGCCCTGTTTATTGACAAAATCCTGCGTGATAAAATGAACTCCCAAATGGGCCCAGAATTCCTAGAAGGACATGACCTAACTTGCATCATCAAGCCCAGCCTTGGACAATTCATGTGGATGCGCGCAGTCGACACGATGGAGTGGATTATCCTGTGCGTCATGGGCAAAACTGACTTCGACCGGACATTAGACTCGCACGTCCCGACCCTCTGCAAGTACTACAACACGTTCATTGGTGAGGATAACTGGGGCGAGCAGGAGAACACATTCATGTCCATTCTCAACAAATACGACGAGATCAAGTCCCAAGGTTACGGGAACTTTGCGCGATTGCTGGAGGGCTGACTAAGATACGAGCAATTCATCAAGCTCGTTCCAGCGTTTCCCTAGAATTTCAGCCTCTTTATGTATGCACCATAATGCACGTGTCAACATGTGTTCCAGCCATTCAGGGTTACTAACAATGCAAGAATTCCTGTGAACACTTTTAGGATTGCCTGCATTTGGAGCCATTTCTTCTTAATTTCTTTAATATAGCCATGCTCGTACACTCACGAAGATCCAGCCCTATATCAGCCCGCCTCAAGCCCCGTCCAGAGGCATGTTTCGACACGCGATTCTAGCCCTCTTCATGTCCGCTTTCGGCCTCATCACGAGCAAGGCACGACTCAAATTGTATTTCGCGTTGTTTTTAGACTGTAATAAAGCTCGTTTCTTCGCGTAGGTGCCAGGCAGTGCTAGCCCAGCACAAATGAAAGCCCTGAACGATTACTGCATGGAAACAGCGACGAAATCTCCTTGCTACTAAACACGACAAGCAAGAGCCACTAAACTGTAGCGTAGAGAAACACTCTTGTAATGCATCTGCAGAGACTGGATAGCTTCTGCATTCTGTGGTGAAATTAATAGATTTCGTTGCAGTCTCAACACCAACATAGAATATTCGTCTGCCTTGGACTCTGCCCACTTCCCAGCAATGCCAGGGTTCCAGCACTCCATCACAAGTTTCCGTGCTAATGAAAATACATTGATATCATAACCCCAAACAATATCATCCAATTTACTTATCAATGAACTGTTGCTCATCTACAACTAGAATACATACCAGCATAGGCTTATATTCAGGCAGATACGAGCAATGCATCAAGCTCGTTCCAGCGTTTCCCAAGGTCAGGCGTGATTCGTGTTTTTATTTTAGCATGCTCGTACACTCACGAACGTCCAGCCCTATATCAGCCCGCCTCAAGCCCCGTCCAGAGGCATGTTTCGATATGCAATACTCGTGCTGTTCATGTCCGTTTCCGGCCTCATAACAAGCACGTCCTTCCATGTGCTGGGCTTCTGCGCGCTCACCTCCAATTTCATTCTAGGTGCAATCCTCGCCCTGTACATCGCGGAGAACTGGGTGTTCTACCAGGACTACCACGATTTACTTCGCGCAGGTCAGGCACAACCCATGACGAAGCGCGCGCTGCAAGAAAAACAAATAGAGCAATACATCCAGCGCCTCAAGATCCTCACAGAAGAAACCTGGTGTACGAATATCTCAGACATTCACTGCCTTAACATCCAGAATAAGCCGTCACTGGCCCGACCCCAAGATCCTCGAAATTAAATGAATAAACCTTCTATTAAAGCTTGCAGCATCCAGTCGTTATCCAGTCGCGCCCGTCTGCAAGTCATGCTTTTCCTCTTCGAAATCGTGTTCTACCCCGCATACCTCGCGCTCAGCTGCGTGTGCTGGCTGGCCATCGCGCTCACCTGCACTGCTGGCTCTGTCTTTGAGTGTCTCGTCTGCCTGGCCGGCAACACGCTCAAGTTTATGATATACACCTCATGCTTTGACCTCGTTTTCGACGCCATCGAGTATGTTATCACCGACATTGTCTGGACAGCATTCAAAAACTTCCTGTATGCCATGATAATGCGCAGGATCTACGACGCCATCTACATCGCGCTCCATGGAGTGGCTCTTCTGGAACCGTCGCACCCCAACATCAAGAAGCAGGCTCGTAGGCTCGAACGTCTCGCACGTACCAGGCAAAACGCGAATTAACCTGATTAACCTGATTAACCTGATTGTCAGGCCCCGAGCGCGACATGCACGAATAAACAATTATCCATTAATCTCCGTCTAGCCAGGCGGGCACCAGAACGAATACTCATACTCGTAAGCACCACAGTTCTTGAATCTCTGCGGAGGGGCTACGAATGCGGCAAGGTTCCACACAGCAATTGTCTTGTCATCCCACCCAGCCCACAATCTGCGTGCACCCCTTTGTGCGTTCTCGACAAAAACCCCTTTCCAGCCATGGAATGCCAGCCACTCCCAGATCTTATTGGTATTTCCTTGTTTGAAGTACCAGTTCATAGCTTCCTTATCCAACACTTTCATCCTATCATTTGATAGTTTCTGATGCATTATCTCTCTTGGCAGAGACTTCACGTAATAGTTGGTAATCAAGTCCTCCACGTCACTCTGTCTGGCTATATGCAGCAGGTATTTCGCTTCCACAAACTGAATATCCCACGTACGCATATCAAAACAGGAATTGAGGTATGCCCTAGGCTGGAACCCACGAGGTTCATTCTGGCCCAATCTACCAGGCTCCAGGATTTCAGTAAACCATAGAGACTTTGAGGGATAAGTGCTGTTTTTAGGCATAGTCCGATACAAATCATTTGGCCTGCTCTTATCATAGAAGCACGCGTAGTCATAATCTGTCTCGCTCATGCATCTGCACACCTCGTTAAGGTCCATGCGTTTCTGGTTTTTCTTGAACTTAGTGAATATCCCGCTCAGTTCCATGAAACACCCATACCTCAAAGCTAGAATAAATACTGTCGCCTTTCCCCATTCATGCCAATTTCGATTATAAATGCCAGCCATCCCGCCCGCGCCAGGCGTCATGACCGTGCGCGCCCTATTCCTATACGTCTTGTTCCTCGCGCTCATCCGGCCATCGCGACAGGGCCAGACATCTCTATGTACAACCTGCCTCACACACCAAAGCCAATGGTGTCCTGCAAGTCTCCCCACTCTCCAGCTACATGCCTGCTATCACACTTACTGCCCAACAAACTGTGTCTTATGCCCGGCCGGCACGTACTATCTAGCCACAGCCAATACATGTCCTGCCTGTCCCGCCAACACGTATCAGCCTGACCCATACCTCTACAGTCTCACAACCACGTCCTGTCTACCTTGCTCGTCGTGTGCTGCTGGCTACTACAAGGCCACATCCTGCTTGCCTAGCCAAGACACGGTATGCGCCCAATGCTCCGTGTGCCAGCCCGGCTTCTACATGACAACACCATGCCAACCCACAGTAGACACAATCTGTCCAGCCTGTCCCCCCGGCGCATTCTCAAACACCACGGCTGCCACAAACTGTCTAGCATGCACACCAGGCATGTACCAGCCCAATGCTAGCTCGTCGTCGTGTAGTGTGTGTCCTTCCGGCTCCATCCAACCCAATGCCAGCGCCACCACGTGCCTATCATGCACGCCAGGCAACTACGCAGCATCACCGACAGATACTGCATGCACATCATGCGCTGCCGGCACGTTCCAGCCCAATGCGAGCTCATCTTCATGCATTTCTTGTCCATCTGGCTTCTTCCAGCCCAACGCCAGCACAACAGCATGCCTTACATGCGATCCAGGCCAATACGCGCCCACCGCCACCGTCTCGGCCTGCACATCATGCGCTCCCGGCTTCTTCCAGCCCAATGCGAGCTCTGTGTCGTGTGTTTCATGTCCTTCTGGCACAATCCAACCCAACACCAGCACAACATCATGCACTGCCTGCCCACCCGGCGCGTACCAGCCCCTTCCAGCCCACACGGCCTGCACAGCCTGTCTTCCCGGCACATTCCAGCCCTATCTCGCCGCCTCAGCCTGTCTCGCATGCTCCGCCTGCCCACCCGGCTCATTCATGCTCTCCGGCTGCAACGGGCTTCAAAACATAACCTGCCAGCCCTGCACGACCTGTCCCGACCAACCCGCCTACCACGCCAATTCAAACAATTCAAAAACATTCACTCCTTGCTCGCTTTTTTTTGACACGGTTTGCGGCACGGATAGGTCTTGCCCACTGCCAAACACATCATCATATTACTCTTGGATGCTAGATGGATCGATACAACTGTCCACAATCGCTTGCAGACAAGGAAACTACCTTTCCGGGCTTAATCCGAAGACCTGCACGCCGTGTGAAGCTTGGCTAGTGGGTTTGAACGGCATATACTGCGAGCCATGCGGGCCACTGCAAGCGCCATACATAGATCAGGCATCATGCATGTGTGTCCCGCCAAGCACGATGAATGCGAGCGGTGTATGTGTGTGCCCGGATGGATATTATCATGATGCTAGTGCTGGTGTGTGCTCGCCGTGCCCGATCAACACGATGGGGCTCGGTGGGTCTTGCACTCTGTGTCCGCTCGGCTACTACTCGCCCAGCACGGCCACTTCATGCACACTATGTGACGCTGGCAAGTACAGGTACTCATCGGATGCTACGTGCCAATCGTGCGGGGCTGGAATGTACAGCCAGCGCGTAGAGTTCAAGGTATGCACACAATGTAGCACGAAATGCGAGGATGGATACATGGCGAGTGCATGCCCAGGCGAGACCAACACCAGCTACATGATATGCTCGCCGTGCCCGACTCTGCCTGATCATGCTAGCTGGGGCATGACTTTAGACACGAATCTGCCTTGTAATTATACGTGTGATGCTGGATACTATCGGGGCAACAAGACAGAGGGATGTCTAGCCTGCAACACAACACAGTGCGAGCCTGGCTACAACAAGACAGCGTGCACAGAGTTCGCGGATTCAAACTGTGACACAGAATGTAAAGACGAAACGAAACCACGTTTATTCTCCCAATGGACACTGGGATGTAGCTGGGCATGCAGCCCGGGCTACTCGCTGAGCGTGACAGACTACTGGCTGTTCAAGGTGTATGAATGCGTGTGAATATGCCAACGGGCTTGAGCCTGGGCATGAACTCCAAGTCATAATGGCCTTCAAGGTGTACGAATGCGTGTGAATATGCCAACGGGCTTGAGCTTGGCAATGAGCTTGCTGTGATCGGCAGTGTTGTGATGGGATACGCCGAGCTGCTGAGTGACACGAGTCTGCGGCATAATCGAGAGCCACTCCTTGGTGCACTCGAGAATGTCCAGCTTCTTCTCAGTGTGCTGCATCTGCCACAGGATTCCATGCGCGGTTTCAAAAAAGGCGCCAAAATCAACAATGGAGGACTCCTGCAGCCAACAGGTATTAGTCATATTATCTCAAAAATACAAGAACAATCTAAAACACACCCGCTGGCCAAACTTATCCATAAAGTCCACAATCTCGGCCTTCAAGAGCTCGGGCTGCATCTGGCGCCCCCTGAGAGGTTGCACATCAAACTGAGAAACGTCATGAAAAAGCTTGGCATTCCCAGTCTTGTCCGAGACGTGCTTGGCAAACACGCAGAGCTTCCAGGTCCACGCCTTGAGCCGCGCGATGCTAGCCTCGGCAATCGTCTTGCACTGCGTGATGAGCCTCCCATCGTCGCGAATAGACGCGTGCTTGGGGTCGAGATGAATCACCTGCAGTTGTGGGATTGTTAGATTAATTCAAGTTTAAACCAAATAGAATTCAGGTTTCAAACCCACCAAGTGACTAGCCAGCAAGCCAGCCAGCGACAGGTAATCGACCATGGTAAACTCGAAGTCAAACGCCTTAGCGCGAGCATCCGAGATCCACGAAGCCAAATCGGCCCCAATCAAGTCACCCTCGGACTCGAGAACGGAAGCCACAACACCCCAGCGCTCGTCGTTCGTGCCATTCACGCGGAGGCTGGAACACGCGAGTTAGGCTGGATACACACGCGAAATAAATAATAGCAAAGAACTCACCTCCGCATGATCATGTCCTCGATAAAGCTGGCAGTATGCACGGCCGAGAGCTGTGGGTTCTGGGCGAGCTCCATGGCATCAGGCGCGACAGGCGAGGCGTCATTCTTAAAGTGCTGAATCACGGTATGCATGATGTCATCCAGCGCAGGCCCGTAGTTGCCAGGGCTCGTGATAAAGCTCACGAGCTTCGAGCACACGGCACTGAAGTCGCGACTGGGATGGACTGACACGACAGGCTGCACATCGGGCTGCACATAGGGCTGCACAGACTGCAAACCAGACGCGTCATGATCAACACCATCGAGCAGGCCGTTATCGCCCTGATAATCACCAAACTGGATATCCGCTTGCTCGTCCTGAGAGACAGGCACATCCCCTATGACAGCAGGGGCCATATCCGAGAAATAAATCGCGGGGATAGCCTGCGTATGAATAAAAATTGAATTAGATCAAGTCACGAAATAAATAGAATGAATCAAGACTCACCCCCGGCCATTCACCAGTCCTGCCGCGCTTGCCACGCCTCGGACCATTCACCTCTTCCAAGGCCCCATTCACGTCAAAGTCCTCCTCGTCAGAGTGATCAGCCTGATAACTCTCGCGATAGGAAACGGGCTTGGTCTTAGCAGTGCGCATAGGCTGGGCTCGCGGCTCGGGAAACTCCTCGCCAACCTCAGAGTCTTCAGACCCAGAGTCAGCAGAGGGCTCGCCAGCGACTGGCGCGATATCCGAGACAACCTTGCGAGGCCTGCCCCTCTTGCGCTTCGGGGCCTGCTCGCCATCGGGCTGGGGATTGCTCTTGGCCTTGGGCTTGGCCTTGTCCGATTGAACAGAATCTTCGGGCTTGTCAGACTGCACAGAGTCTCCCTTATGGTACTGCATCCTCTCGAAGCTGTAGTCTCCGTTAAAGAAAGGACGCAAGGGGTACTTGTGGAGAACAGGCGCGATAGTACGCTCGTAAAAGTTCTTGAGGCGCTCCAAGTCGTTGGCACTCAGAGAGCCGCTCTTGCAATTCATCCTGTTGACGTCGAGCTCGTTCTCAAGACTGCGAACCTTAGACATGGCAGCAATCTCCAAGTAAATCTCCTTCTGCTCACCCATCCTGATGTGGATACCGTAAGCATTGAATGTCTGCATGATACGGTACATGTGCGAGATATTCTCGGCCATCTTAGTGGTGAAGACGAAGATAAGCTCGCTCTCCACCAAAGCAAGGGTGATAGTCCTGAACTTGTCCATGTATTTCTCGGTACCATGGACCAGAAAGTGCACGAGCGTGGGATAGTCCATAATCCCAAAGGTCAATGCAAAGCTACGATAGCGAGGCGGCCTCGTGCCTCCCCACTCAAACTTGATGCAATAGGAATGATCCTTGACCCAGTGGTTAGTGCCAAACGTGGAGCTCGTGTAATCACCGAAAAATTTCTTATCAGCCTCTTTGCGAGCCCGTTCAGGCATGATAGCCCCGCAAATCCCAAGAGTCCGGATAGGGGGCAATATACGTGGTTGGATGGATGCTTGCTCGGGGTTCGCGCTTTTATACGCTGACTTACTGGTCAAAGGCTCGTCGGTCGTGGTGCGTGGCATGGTGGGCGTTTTGGCTGGTTCAGGTCCAGGGTCCCCGCTTTTAAAGACAACTGCCGGAAATAGCAAAAAGGGGCAAACATGTGCGCGATCACGTGCTGTAATCATTATGCGAATCGATGCGTTTTATACAATAAATAAAATCAATAATAAATGATCTTGAGTGTGCGTACGTTCATATATGATCTAGTACGGATCTAAAAACAATATAAAACATTTTAAATTTGATTGTATTTGAGATATGTACACAAAGATACGAAACGTTGCCATTTTTGACCCCTATGATTTAAGGATGTTCGTGACATGTACGCGTGATCACGCTTGGTACACGTGTAGATACATAATAAAACTATTATATTTCATTTGATTTGGTTTGATTTGTGCAATGTACACGTGATTACAGGAAATAAACGATGAAACGTTGTGTTTTTAAAATAACAATAAATCGATGAATAAATGGCACGTGCTGGATAGTTCATGATTTTACACGAATCGTTGTGGTTTTATAATAATATAATAATAATTATTTAATAATAATACAAGCCAAACACGCGACTTTTCACCTGGAAATTGATTGGCTTTTGTGGTCCAGAGGCTCGCTGTTATGGTGGTGTTGTGGCATCCAATTAATTTTAAATTTAAAATAGCTGTGGCATCCATTATAATATTTTAAAATAGCTGTGGCATCCATTTATAATTATTTTATAATACCTGTGGCATCCAGTAATTTAAAATTATTTGAATAATGGATGCCACACGAGTCAATAACAGGAGTGGCCCAAAGCCCAAACAACCAAAAATCAACCACCATGCAACCAGCACCCATGACCGATGACAATGAACCCGTGTGGCCCAGACTTAATGTCAGGGACAATAGGGAGGATAAGTCTAGGGCCATGCGCAACTGGATTGCCAACATATGCCAGGCAATCTACTGCAAGGGCAACTCGACTGACATTCAGTCACGCTGGACACTGAGCCACCGGGATCTCTACACGGCTCTCAAGAAGAAGAGGACTTCCATTCACAGGGAGCTTCTCGTCAAGATCGACAACTTTCGCGGCAACTACGTGCTGCAGACCTTGGTGAGTTTTGGACTTGGCTCTCGATTTTTCTCGCTGTTCCAAATTACTCACGCTCTTCTCGCCCGCAGGTCCAGAACGGCGGCCCGTACAGCGAGCTCGCGTCGTACATGAGCCAGCCGGTGCTTGTGATTTCTTGTAATTTCTAGTATAATTTACGGTTCAAGCACTGACCAGACTCGCACAGAATGTCCGGACCTTCTTCATCGTCTTCGAGAACGTCATCGCGTCGGCCGTGAGGAGCGTCAAGCTCACCAGCTTCAAGATCAGGGGCATGGTCATCAGGCCGTGGCTCAAGTACGCGGCGAGCGACGATCGTGTGGCGACTCCCGAGGGCAACTCGTGCAGCATCATGCTCATTTCCTTTGAGATCCCGAGCGACTACGAATGGCAGGAGTGGGCCGGGATCAACCAGAACCTCTACAAGGCACTGCACTCGGTCATCCGCAACGCCTGGTCTGGCGCCGTCGCGACGGACAAGGACAAGCGCGACCTCTCGAACATCACGATTACGTGCTTGAGCCGCGTGACTGTGCACAGGGAGCTCCCGCTGTTTTTGAGTATGTTGGTGCAGGTAAATCGATATATGTACTAGAAATTTACTTGAATGTGATTAGAATTTAATCAGTTAATGCAAGCAGGAGCGGCTCATAGGCAGCGAGGATATCTGGACTCCCTACGACATTGGATCCGAGCTCTTTTTCGGCGTTCTCGTGGCGATGGCCTACCAGAGCATGCGCTTCATCCAGGGGCAATTCCTGCCCGCCGCGGAGAGAGAGGTAAGTCTTGTTTTGTCGTGAATTAATTTTGTATAAGTCTCATAATTTCTTGATTAAAAGTCTTATAATTTCTCGATTGAAAGTCTTATAATTTCTCGATTAAAAGTCTTATAATTTCTCGATTAAAAGTCTTATAATTTCTCGATTAAAAGTCTCATAATTTCTCGATTAAAGTCTCATAATTTCTCGATTTTAGGTCTACAAGAGCACGCGGAGCCAGCTCTCGGAGAGCTTTGTCCAGGAGCAGGTCAAGGCCATGTGGAGCAAGCGGTTCTACGAGCGGCGCGATGGGCTCCAGCTTTTCGGCTCCTTGCACATCCCGTTTGACAGGGTGTGCGAGCAGCACGATGAAGGGGCCAACCACTATCACCTGCTCCTCTTGTCTCACAAGAACCCAATCACTGGGCTCGACGAGAGCGCCCAGGCTCGCCGCAAGTTTTTGGAGGTAAATCCGGAATTATTCTTGTAAAACCTAAATTAAATCTAAAATTTTCACGACAGATGCGCCACGTCGAGACCAAGGACGGCAACAACCCCATCAAGGCTGTGATGATGCAGTCCATCACGGAGCGCGCGGGCATCTTTCACGGCTACATTTACGTGGCTACCCCCATGTGGTATATCCGCATGCTGCGCGATATCGAGAAGCATCTCGCCAAGCATGCTGTCGGCTTTGATCTCGTGTGCCTCAATCAGTTGCCAGCAGGCAGCCAGATTGTCAACCAGATTGCGCAGGTATTTCTCGCTTGCTCTTGTTCTTTTTCTCAAATTAAATCTCTAACGAACACGGTGGTATGACAGTCGTGCCAGACCACCCTCAAGGCCGACACTGGCATGTACGAGTCCAACGAGGCTCTCGACTCGGCCTTCTTCGACGACGACTGCGCGCATTTCCGCAGCGACGAGGTCAAGCAGGCTCTCGTCAATTTCGAGCGCATGGACCGGCCTTCACTCCTGCCGAGGCCTCTGGTCTACGCGTCGGGTCTCGCGGCCGATGCGATTGAGCCGTTTCTCGTGTTTCAGCCCATCCACGAGGAGTCGGTCGCGCGGGAAACCGTGCCCATCGAGAGCGGCGCGGAGAGCGCCGAGCAGTATGGGGATCGCATCTTCAACCGCAAGGTGGGACAAGAGATTCGCGAGGAGGATCCGGAGCCTGACTGGGATTTTTGGTTCAAGGTGCCGGACGATATGGAGCCTCAGGCCAAGAAGGCCAAGACGGCTGGCATGATCGAGGTTGCTGGCGGTGCTGGCGGCTCCTTCTTTGTGCAGGCGGATCCGGATGCTGCTGGCGGCTCCTTCTTTGTGCAGGCGGATCCGGATGCTGCTGGCGCTGGGGCTGGATCTGCTGGCCTTGAGGCTGGATCTGCTGGCCCTCAGGCTGGCGCTGGGGCTGGGGCTGCTTCTAGCCTCGAGGCTGGAGCTGGGGCTGGCCCTGCTCGCACGAGCCTGCCATCTGTGGGCGTCATCAAGACGGAGAGGGACTACGAGTTCAAGATCGAGAAGATGCAGGTAATTCTAGATTTATTCTCGTATTCCCAATATATTCGAATCAATCTAAACATCTCAAGCAGGCGAGCCTCCACACTGGCCGTCTCGTCTTCAACGAAGATCACGGGCTCTACGGGCACATCGCGGAGGCCTGCCACAACTGCCGCAGGTGCAATTTCGAGTGGATGACCCCGGCATTCGAGCCGTCTGGCCAGTTTCTCGTCGTCAACTACCACAACATCTGGCTCTGCGAGGCCTTCACCAAGGACAATGGCGAGGAAAGCCTCTTCGTCGTCGATCTCGCGGGTAGACCCTCTATACTGTATGCTTGCTTTTATTGATACTAGTAATAAGCAAATATTTCTCCATAGGCGATCCCATCCGCAAGTCGGAGCTGCTCTTTGACCGCCGGGCGTACGAGAAGAACTTTGGCCGCTCGCCAAATCACGGGGCACGCTTTCTCTTCAACGGATGGGCCAAGGACGCTGATGGGAGGGAGCTCGAAGTGCCAACCCATCTCGACATCTACGGCAACGACTGGACCTTCTGGCCGACCTCGCCGGGATGCTGCATCTGCTCGTCGTTCTAAGGTTTTGCTGGATTTCTCGGCGCGCTGGCTCTCGTGCTGGGCAAGACTGGGCTGCATCCAGTTTGTCAGCAAAAACTACCGAGAAAATGCGAGCCAGACTCGTGATTTTTAATGAATCACGCATTTAAGCGAGATTTGTTTGGAATTCACGTATGGATAGGCATACACTTGTAGAATGCGTTTTAAATGTAGGCCAGCGATACTCGATTGACACGAAGGACTTTGGAGCTCTAACACTCAAGCTAATCATACTGAGCGTCAAGTACGTCTCGAAAACTGAGCTATGGAAGGAGAGATTTCCAGAAGAATACGTAGACTGGGAGCTCGTGAACAAGGTTGTAGGCAGGAACATTCTAGGGGGGTGCGCGGAGTGGCTAGCACTCTTGAGCTTTTGCAAATGGCCAGACATTGGCAACCACGAGGCGAGCATGCAGCTAGACTACCCGCCACTGCATGTCATTCGCTCGCACCTCAAGTCATGCAACCTAGACAGCGGCGGGAGTGATGCATGGGAGGTGGCATGCAAGGTGTTTCTTGTCATGCTGCTCCAGAACATACCGAGCCAGAACGCGCTAGAGCTCATGACGTGCGAGCTCTACAAGAGGAATACGCGGGAGGGAGTCATGCAGCTGCTGGCCAAGCAGGTCAGAGCCAGATTTATTCATGTATTTTCTAGTTCCACTCTAACTGTCACGCTCTGCAGGCCGAGCACCTCTTCACACCGGCACAGTACCAGACCACGCTCCAGTTTATTCTCGACAAGTGCTCCGTGGATGCCAAGCAGCTCCAGCAGACGCTTGCACTGTGCGAGGCTGCGCGCGAGGACAAGAAGTTGTGCCTGAAGATGTCGCGCATGGCCGTGATCCAGGGCAGGCCGAGGCTGAGGGATCGCGTGAGCTCTGTTCTCGGCACGCAGGAGCGAAAGACTCAGGTCAAAGCCTGATTTATTTCCGATTTTATGCCAGCTTTGTCTAATTTTGCTCTGGTTTCAAGGTCGACACCATGCTCGACACATGGGAATCCTACACGGGCTTCTGCTATCTCCACCAGTTCCCGCCCACGCTCAGCGAGAAGATCAAGACGCGCCTGTACTTTCTGGCATCCCAGACGCGCTGGAACTGGACGCGGTATCTCGAGAAGATCCTGCCCTCGGCCGGGCCACTCTTGGAGCGCGTGGCCAAGCATCCAGTGACGCAGCCGGTTCGATGCTCGAAATTTCTAGCTAATCTCGATATAATCTAATAATTTCGCGCAGGACCTAGCTGTGATCCTCCAAGTGCTCGAATCGCTCACGATGGACGGCTCGCCACCCTTCCCGCACATGACGGAGTTCCGCACGTCATGCTTCAAGAGCTACCCGGTCACACACGTGCAGCGCATGACGCTCTCGCAGGTCAATCTAGTCTAATGCTTGAATCACGCACATACTAACATATACTCTATAATTTGCGGCAGGTACTCCAGCTCTACGTCGCGGCCTACCAGCCCGCATCAATCTGGAAGGAGGCCTGGAAGCACCTCTCGGGCGTCATCTCGGTGCAAATCATTCGCGATGTCGAGGCGTTCGTGTCCGTGCACGCGTTTGCAGAGATTGACGCGTTTAAATTCATTTCAGCGTGAGTTCCCGCTTCAAATCAAGTAGAAATCATTGTTGATTTCGGCCACCGTCGCGTTCGGCTTGAATTTTCCAGGCATTCCATGATCGCTCGTGATGCGCGTGAGCCTCATGCCCTTTGTGTAATTCCTGCTTAAAATCTTGCTCTCTCTACCAACACACACGCGAAATCGATTGCCCTCTCGCAGCACAGGCACCGTCCAGTTAACACCACCATGAGCGTGCCTGCTCCAAAGTCTCACCAGTGCCAGCCCGCCCACGCTAGGCACATGCCACATGATAAACATGAAAAGACACCGCAGGATCGAGACCATTCAATAACAAACAAGGCGGCGCGAGAATGCACGCAAAAATTCGAGCTCTTTCTAGCTCAGCGCTAGATTCAGTTTCATGCCCCATCCCCGAGGCCTCACGCCAGTGCGAGCCCTCAGCCTGATATTGGCAAAACTATACGCCAGCGCGCGAATCTGCTCTGCGAAAATCCTGATGCCGTCCGTGGTGGGCGTGACGAGAAACAGGCTGATATTCGTGGAGCCAGGCGTGTTTCTGACCTCGACCACGACCGAGACATCATCCTTTTTTTCATTCAGGTACGGGCTGTCATTCTCGGGATCCTCGTCCAGTATCTGCCCTTGCATGTCAAACAGCAGCACCATCCTGACCTTTTCCGTTACAGGCTGGAGGTTCATGATCCTCTTGGGGATGAACACGTTGAACCCGCTCGCAGCGCCTTCCAGCACGATTTTCGAAAACGTAATGGGCACTCCGCGCAGGATCCTGAGCATGACCTCGTTGTAATCATCGGGCAGCACACATTGCCTCTTGAAAAAGCCGGGCCTCACTCGCTCAAACTCGGAAACAAAACACTCCATGCACCCGTGGAAGTCTGGGTAGAACATGCTTTTGCGTGTCTTAGACTAGAATGTCGCGACTCATAAGGACCTGTTGTGGCATCCATTTTTAATTATTTTTGGGGGGTTGTGGCATTCTAGAATAATTATAAAATTAAAACTAAAGTACAACACCACACGATATAGAGTAAAAACGGTTTTACTAGCACCACATGCACAGCCAAGATCACCATGGATCACTGTTCTCACTGCATCTTTGAAATCATGGTGAGGATTTCGGACGGAAGCGCATTGAGGCAAGATATGGCCCCAAGCCTCTCATGCATCCCCATGCCAATGGCCAGAAAACGCTGCGAAATCATGAACCACTGCATACTCCGAATAATCTGAAACATCTGATTTGCATTGAGGGAGTGTCCTTCCACAGCCAAAAGGGCCTGCACGGAATCCACGTTAGATTCAGTGGGCTCCGACTGGAGGATCTCAAGAACTTCTCGAGGCATATTAGGAGAGAGAGAGGAAACACGATAAACTGGAAAAGCAGGTGTGGCTCGCAAATTGCGCAAGACCTCAAAATCACGGAGGTGACCACGCTGCACAATCCTTTCTTCCTCACCCGACATCAATCACACACTGGCGCAAAGGATGAGATGAGCATGCTGAATTCTTATATATCACATAAATCTACCAGATTTTACACGAAAAATAGTTTTTACTCAAATTTCGTTCGCGGCAATGCCACGCTGAATGCGAGCAGCGTCGATGGCATGCTCGATGCGGGCATAGAATTTCTCGATGATTTGGTTGAGAGCAATCTCGAACTCATCATACACAGCAGGGGAGAGTTCACGGCCAACCGTCTTGAAGTTGTACAAAAAAATGGAAATGTTGTCATCTATGAAACTCGTAAACATACAAACATCGATCTTATCCAGTTTGCATCCGTGAGAACCATCCCATGATTTGGGTGCAGCCTCGATATTCACAACCATGCATTTGGGGTCGTACTGAGCTTTCAAGTAGCACCTGTCTCTGTATTCACCATGGTAATGCAGCATAAACCCCAGAGGCGGGCCAGGCTCATCTTGGTCCCATACATCAAGTACCAAGTCCTCAAGGCAAAATACATGCCCACAACGACTGTTCAAAGCCATGAACGCTGCACATATGATGTTCAAGATGCACCTGCAGTCTGTGACCTGCTCAGTGCCTTCTTGGTCAGGCATCCGCGAAATGATGCTGGCACGCGCGAGGAATCTTATATACACAGGAGAAATACGAGAATATGCAAGGTTTAATCACGAAGAAATTCAGCCTAGTTCTGGCAAAAACGGCGAGGCTTGCGCCTGGCCTGGGTCACGACTGGAGCCACGATGGGCACGACAGGCACGACAGGCACGTCAATCTCAGGGTTAGCCCGAATGGAAGCGCGAGTCAATTCACGATTGAGATCAGAGAGGAGCTCTGCATTCATAAAGGAGCAAACCAAAACATAGAACAGGATTTTCCACCAGTCAATCTCAAACACCAGATCAAAAAAAACAGTCTCAATAACAGAAGGCACAAACGAGTCGGACATTCGCGATATCAGGATGCAAATCCAGGCACCAGGCTTTAATACATTTAGATAGTTCACGTTTTGCCTAGATATTCATCTCCATCATCTCGAGCACGCGTATGCCGTGTGCTGGCGGCTCCCGGTACAGCCTGCCCGGCTCTCGCAGGGCCACGATGCACTCGACGTCGTGGGGCATGCCATTCGATAAGAACGACTCAAGCGCGGCCCGATCGCCAGACCACTGGACGTGGCACGACGGCGGGAAGAGCTGGCCCATGCCTCGCAGGATCTCGCCCCTCTTTCTCGGATCGTCTATTCTCGGCCAGACTATATCCATGATGAGCAGCCGGCATGTCACGCTCGCACCGGCCCTGTCCTCCACCGTCTGCGCTAGAAATGCGTGGCCTTCTGGACACTCCCTGGCCAGCTCCGTGTTTGGATTCGCGTAGTACAGGTAGTCCCCGTCGTGATCGTAGACACGTGTCCCGCTGGAAGTCTGGATGAGCGTGAAAAATCTGGACCCTTTCACGAGCCACGTCGTGAGGTCTTGGGGGGCTATCCTGTCGCTCTGGACTGCCAGCTTCTTCATAACCTCAGGCAGGATCGCATGCACCTGCAGGCACAGGGTCCCGCATGCCAGGGCCAGTGCATCGTCCTTGTGCATGATGGTCTAGCCCCGTCCAGACAGGCACGCGCTAAATAGAGCAGGCTGGTCAAATTCAAATCATGGCTCTTGATTTTATAACTCTTGCTCGAAAACCAGAGACGTTTATAATATTTTTAAATTCTATTGTCTCATTAGAGTTTATTCATTTGAACTGGCCACTACAAGAGTGGTCCCAACAGGAAACGAGATTGTGGTTTGTCCAGGTGCTGCTCCAGCCTTAGCTTGCTTGGATTTCTGTTTCGACACGACCTTCACTGTGTTGTACTCGGTGATGACCTGCTCCATCATCTTGCGGTCCTTTTCCATGTAGGAGTTGACAGGAATGGTCTTACCATTGACGTATTGCATGTGCTGAGGCGGATTTTTCTTGTGCACGCTTCTGTAAGTCTCTGCCATGATCCTGCCAAGATTTTTGGCATCCTCTAGAGAGCAGTCATACTGGAGGTCACGGGAGACGATCTGGAAGTCGATGGGGCTGTGCTCGCTGATCTGGGATGGGCTGGCACTGCTGGCGTTTTCTTGCCCGTTTGTGATGGCCAGTTGAGCAGCAGTGCCAGTGAAAAGGATGTTTTTGGCTAGATCCTGCATCTGGAGCTTGGTCCTGTCATCGATGGGTGAATTCTGGTTGATGGCAGTGAGGCTCAGGATATCCAAGGTGCTCCTGATGTTTTGCAGCCTACGCTCCTGTACAGCAGTCATCCTCTCCTCGTACTCTAGCTCCTCGCGCATCCTCTTGTGCTGCAGGCTCCTCTCGTCCACAGCTGTTTCAGATGCAAGAGATGCGCGCGCCATCTGGGCGATGGGAGAGGTTGACTGGGCGTTGGACTTGAGCTCAGCGTGCATGCTCACATCACCAGCCATGTAGCGTCTGATAATATCTGCAAATTGGACACGAATTTCCTTGGCCATCTTGCCAGGAAGCACCATAATGAACTCAATAGAGTCTTTGAACAAGAGCAATTTAGTCCTGGAGTTGCCAGAACCCCCAATATTTTTCTCAGTAAATTTTTCTGATGAAAAAATTTCCTCAGGAAGATTCCTGATGGCCTGTCCTGCATCGTTTCTGTTCTTGCCAGTCACAACCATCACAAGGTCCACTGCCACAAAACAGTTATCAATGACCCTCACATTCGCATCACGGTCCTTCACTATCTGAGCAAAGGAAAATGTCTTAAAATGATCAGACGTCATTCTAGGTTGAGGCTAGCACAGCACAAGTTCATTCACAGTGATTTTCGTGTTTTTTCTAATTCAAATCATGCCTATCCGAGTCCTCAATTGAAAAAGTGTCTCTGGTTTTTCTCGAACAGTTTTAAACATTATAGTGCCAGACCACCAGACCCCACTCGACACCCGAGACAATGAAAATATCTTGCATCCAAAAATGGAGGCATGAATTTCGAAAACTTTTGGTGTGTCGCCTGGGTCTGGTCTGTCTGGATATGTACGTACCTTCTGGACCGTTGCGTGTTTATAATGTTTATAACTGTTCGTGGAAAACCAGGGACACTTATAATGTTTTAAAAATATAGCCGTTATAGAGCTAGACTACCAGACCCACTAGACACCCGAGACAGAAAATATTCTTGCTGTAATCGCATGCTTCCATTTATGGATGCAGGTATTTCCAAAACTTTTGGTGTGTCGTCTGGGGGTCTAGCCTATCTGGATATGTACGTACCTTCTGAACCGTTGCATGTTTATAATTTTTATAATGTTTATAACTGTTCGTGAAAAACCAGGGACACTTATAATGTTTTAAAAATATAGCCGTTATAGAGCTAGACTACCAGACCCACTAGACACCCAAGACGAAAATTATTTCTGCTGTAATCGCATGCTTCTATTTATGGATGCATGGTGCTGCCATAAATGGATGCAGGGTATTCCTGATTCTGCTAGAGGGGCTAGGGGTCTGGCCTTTCTGGATATGCACGTACCTTGCTGGATCAGTGCATGTTTATAATGTTTATAACTGTTCCAGCAAAACCAGAGACATTTATAATTATATGGGATGCCACAGGATACAATCTCAAAAAAAACTGGCATTGATATGGGATGCCACAAGCTATTATTTTTAAAACTCTTTGTGAGAAACCAGAGACGTTTATAATATTATAAAATTATAGCCGTTATAGAGCTAGACAACCAGACCCACTAGACACCCGACACAAAAATATTCTTGCTGTAATCGTATGCTTCCAAAAATGGATGCAGGTATTTCGAAAACTTTTGGTGTGTCGTCTGGGGTCTGGCTAGTCTGGATATGTACGTACCTATCGAAACGTTGCGTGTTTATAATGTTTATAACTGTTCGTGAAAAACCAGAGACACTTATAATGTTTTAAAAATATAGCCGTTATAGAGCTGGACTACCAGACCCCACTAGACCCCCGAGACAATGAAAAGTTCTTGCCTCCAAAAATGGAAGCATGACTGCATCCAAAAATGGAGGCATGAATTTCGAAAACTTTTGGTGTGTCGTCTGGGTCTGGCTGGTCTGGGTAAGTACGTACCTTCATGAACCGTTGTGTGTTTATAATGTTTATAACTGTTCGTGAAAAACCAGGGACACTTATAATTGTGGCTATAATATGACTGGAAAAATCAAGCCATAGTATGAACTAGTCAAATTCAAACCATTTCTGTGAAAAAAAACACTAATCATGGCTTGATCTGATGCCCGAATCCTAGTTTCAACACGCAAATATGAGCCAATTCACTGAAGAGACAGTTGTCAAGGATGGCATTGGCAATGTGCAAGACTGTGTAGGACAGGTCATTGAGTTGCAGAAGAGCCAGACTCTTTTGGAAAGCGAGCTCAAGCGCCTCACAGTCGAGCTAAAGCGCGTCAACCTGCTCAGGGACCAGTTGGAGCAGAAGGTGGCCAAGGAAACAGAGTACAGGAACAAGTATGAGGCCAGCCTTGGCACGATTGCAGGGTACGAGCGCGCCTTGGAGGCATTCAAGGCTAAATTACTGGACAAGGACAAGATCATTGCCATGTGGGAGTCCATGAACACTGTGAACGAGGCTATGGGATGTGCTCAGAAGCTATATGATTGCTCCCAGGCTTCCTACAGGGATGCCATCATGACACAGCACCACATCAGGCAGCAGGAGCAGGCCATGAAGCGGACTCGACACGAGTTTTGATGCGAGACAGCCGGCCGTGCTGGGCCTCTGCACGATTTTTCGTGAGTAAATTCGAATTTGCTAGTTGTTATTTAAGTCGATGCTCGCGCTGTCTTATCCACAGCCAGTGCATTCACGATGTCGTCCGCGCGTCAGGCTGAGATTTCTCGCGTTGAGGCAAAGATGAAGAGAATGGAGCAGGATATGTTTGCTCACAGGACCATGATGGAAGTAATGAGAGTTCGCGAGTTGGATCTCGCCCAAGCCACGCTCGAGTACGAAAATATGTTGGCTGCATGGTTTAAAGCCGATGCCTACTTGAGGGAGCTCGAGAACTCGATGGACTCCTGCCATGGAGTGGACGCTCTGGCTGCTTCTACGCAGGGCATGAATTTGTCTGATTAAATCTAAAAAACTTGATTGATGCGCGCGTATACAAAATACACAACACGAAAATACACACAAAAATTTTCATTTTCGCGCCACAAAGGCGCACGATGAAACTTGAACAGCACTAGGGCTAGACCAAATCCAACCATGCTAGACAGTCTCGACAGACACGCCGACGCCCAGCATCTCGCCGTACAGGTCGCTCGCAGTGATCCCGACCTCCACGAGCTCGAGCCCGCGCTTGTGCAAGCGGAAGTCCTGGACGTCGATCCCGAACCGCTTGAACTCCGACTCGATGCGAGCCATCACGCCGTCCGAGAGGGAGAGCTTGTCGAAATAGACCATGCGAAGGATCTGCACGCCGGTGCCGAGCAGCGAGCCGATGGACAGGGTGCCCTTGGTGAGATGCTCGAAAACGAGATCGTCACCAGCAGCGCTCTGGTCCTTGGCGAGCTCGACGAGGCGCGAGATGTAGTCGTCCTGCTTCGCGTTGGCCTTCTCGACGAAAGGAATCAGGCTCTTGATGCCCTGCTCGTTGACCTTGCCCTCGGGAGTGAAGACGAGGTCGTGCAGCTTCATGCCCTTCTTGAACATGATGGCCCACTTCTCGTCGTCGAGCGAGAACTCGTGGCAGAAGAGCGGGCAGGCGAGGAACATGAAGGCCTCGATGGGGTTCACGGCCGGATCGAGCATCTCGGCGCGAGCGAAAATGACGCGCAGGAATGCGAGCTTGTCGTACTCGTTCACGAGCTCTTGGGTGAACAGGGCAGAGCGCCCGGCCATCTTGTACTTGATGGGCGAGAAATCGATCGGGAGGCTCATCATCTTCTCGGCGAAGGCCTTGTACAGCGCCGTGAACTCGTCGTCGGACATGCCGGCAACGACCTCGCGGAGCAAGACGAGCCACTTCTTGTCAGCCTCCTTCTCGGCCTCCTTGCGAGCCTCCTCCATCAACTTCTCGAAGGAGGGGACTGGCGCGGGAGTTCCGTCCTCGAGCTTGAGGCGCTTGGCCTGTTCCTGCTTTTCCTGAATCTTCTCGGCAGCAGCTTGCTCGTCGAAAACGACGGCAGGGCGCTCGACGTGAGCAGCGACGGGGCCGAGAATCTCGCAGAGGCAGGATGCCTGCATGAACTTGGAGGTGAGCGCGACATTACGGAACATGTCGGGCGTCATCGGGCCAGACGTGGAGGCCTTGAACTTGCTCTCGCAGAAGCAGGTCTGCTCCATGCACTTGGCGACAGCGCGGCCAGTCATGGGCTGGAATCCGCGAGCGCGCGTGAAGTGGTCGAGGGCAGTCGGGTCATTGGTCGTGGCGATCTGGGTGTGGTACTCGATCTCCGTGTTGGAAAACTTGCGGAAGATGGAGAGCAGGGCGGCCTGGGTATTCTTGTCCTTGTTCTCGGTGCTGTGAATGACCACAGCCCACGTGAACTCGGTGCCGTCCTGAGTGGCGCCTGGAAATTCCAGCTCGTGACGGACGATTGGCCCGCCAAAGCAGCCAAGCAGGTTCTTGATGCGATCCTCGGGGACATGGAACCCCTTGAAGAAGTAGGTCTTGTTGGAGCCAAAGTTGGGCATGAACATTGCTGGAGTACTGTTGAGAGTATGGTGGGAGGATGGCTGAACTTAAGTACCTGTTGTGGCACTCAATTTCTGGAATTTAAAATGGATGCCACAGGGTAAACAAATTTGAATTTATTTGAGGGATGCCACAAGCTATTATTTTTAAAACTGTTTGTGAGAAACCAGAGACGTTTATAATATTATAAAATTATAGCCGTTATAGAGCCAGACTACCAGACCCACTAGACACCCGACACGAAAAATATTTCTGCTGTAATCGTATGCTTCCAAAAATGGATGCAGGTATTTCGAAAACTTTTGGTGTGTCGTCTGGGGTCTGGCTAGTCTGGATATGTACGTACCTTCTGGAACGTTGCTTGTTTATATTGTTTATAACTCTTGCTCAAAAACCAGAGACACTTATAATGTTTTAAAAATATAGCCGTTATAGAGCTGGACTACCAGACCCCACTAGACACCCGAGACGATGAAAAGTTCTTGCCTCCAAAAATGGAAGCATGACTGCATCCAAAAATGGAGGCATGAATTTCGAAAACTTTTGGTGTGTCGTCTGGGTCTGGCTGGTCTGGGTAAGTACGTACCTTCTGGAACGTTGCTTGTTTATATTGTTTATAACTCTTGCTCAAAAACCAGAGACACTTATAATGTTTTAAAAATATAGCCGTTATAGAGCTAGACTACCAGACCCCACTAGACACCCGAGACGATGAAAAGTTCTTGCCTCCAAAAATGGAAGCATGACTGCATCCAAAAATGGAGGCATGAATATGATGAGACAATAATTTTCATTAAACACACGAGTCACAGCTAGTAGCGAGAGGGTCGCGAGGGGACATGAACTCGCGCAGGACGGACTCGATGAGCGAGCGGTCTCTCGCAGTGTAGGAGTTGACGAGAGTGACGCGACCGTCGCATAGTTGTTCGTGCTTTGGCGGGGCCTTGTTATGCTTCTCCATGTAGAGCTTCTTGAGACGGATGCCTACTGCCTTGGCCTGATCGGTCTTGAGGCGGTACCCGAGCTCGAGCGCGATGTTGCTCAGGCTTACTGGTCTGTTGGAGTCTGTCTTGCCGTTCTCGATTGCCTGCTGGGGGCTGGAAGGGGCGTGAAGGTTCGTGATGTTGAGGAAGTAGTCCTTGAACATGAGCCGTGCGCGCTCGTCCATGGTGGTGTCCGTGCACAGAGTCTGGTAGCTGGTCATGATCTTCACGGCGTTGTCGTGCATCTTGGCGCGGAGGTCCTGCTCTAGGGAGAGGAGTTCCAGCTCTTCCCGCTTGCGCTTGTTGTTCAGGCTGATCTGGTCCTGCTGGTCTGCCTGTTCAGACTGGAGAGATGCGCGCGCCATCTGGGCGATGGGCGAGGCAGACTCTGCGTTGGACCTGAGCTCAGCGTGCATGGACTGGTCACCCGCCATGTAGCGCCGGATGACGTCTGCGAATTGTGCCCGGGTTTCCTTGGCCACCTTACCCGGAAGGATCATGATGAGCTCGATGGAGTCCTTGAAGGGCAGAAATTTCGTCCGGCCACGGATAACGAACCTAGCGTTATCAAATAACGACGGGTCCAAATCCCTCAGGCACTCGTTGGCATGGTTGCAATTCTTGCCAGTCATGGCAGATACCAGGTCTGGGCAGTGAACCAAGCCATCATGCGAGATTCTCACATGGGATTCACGATCCTTCACGATATCAGCAAAGGAGATGGTTTTGAGATAATCCGACATCTTTTCTGGTTTTGCTCTAGGACTGTGCTGGCTTTGCAAGCCAGGTTTCGTATTTTTTTCTTATTGTTACCGTTACATGCAGCATCCATTTATGGCGGCTACTGGTTTTAAATTCAAACCATGGCTGCCAGCCGAATCAGGCCATGGCATGGTTTATTTAAACCGGCAATCGGGCCCATGTATCATTGCATCAAGCATGCTGACCGCGCTGGTTACGGAAGAAAGCCTGATGGAGCATGGTGACAGGCTGAACGGGCAGAAGGCAGCCCTGGCCAATGCTCAAGAGGAGCAGGCCAAGTGGATGCGCGAGGCTGTGCAGGCCCAATTGGATGGGAAGCAGGAGGAGTACAAGAGGTGCATGCACGAGGTCCGCCACTGGAACCAGAGGGTGAGCTCGCTTTTCTCCGCATCCGTGGAGGAGGCTGGCGTCATCCGCGAGCTCGAGACGATCAAGCACCTCAAGGATCCTCGTGAGGAACCAGAGGATAAGCTCAAATCGTACTGGCTCGAGGCTGGCCGTGCTGCCTACTACCTGAAGGAACACTACAACGAGTGGGTGGTTGTCGTCCTGAAGTCCGAGGCTGTGTATGATCACTACTGGATTGTCAGGGATGACAAGCTCCTTCTCGTGCACCAAGACTATCTGAGCGCTACGCTGGACTCTCATCAGGGTTTCGATGACTGAACTAGTTGGCTATGCTGGCCCATGCCCGTTTGTGCTTGAATGAAGCTAGCCCTTTTGGGCCCTTTCTAAGTCTGTGCGTGATGACGCTAGTATTTGCTAGAATTTCAGAGCGTGTAGGACGTATTAAAAGCAGGGGCTGCCTGGTTCATATCCGAGACCAACACACGACATGTCCTACAGTTCCCTTGACGTTTACGAGGAGTACTTGAAGACTCTCAGCCCCAGTGCTCTCCAGAACACCTTGAAGGACTGGAACACCCACGTGGAGTCCTTGGAGAAGGGCCTGCCCCTGCACGAGGCAGAGCTGGCCCGTCTCGAGGCCTCTGACGGGGCTGGCGGGGCTGGCGGGGCTGGCGGGGCTGATTATGCTCGCAAGAAGAGCTTGTTTGAGATTTACAAGCAGAACCTCGAGATTTACCGTGCCTGGCGGGACACTGCCCAGAAGGTGGTGACCTACGCCCAGCCGTTCGAGGCTGCAGGGGCCAAGACTGGCAATGGTGCCTGATCCGTGTGCTGTTGGTTGTGCTCGAATGAAGCGCGCCCCTCTGGGCCCTTTCTAAGTCTGTGCGTGGTGTGCCCGTCTGCTCGCGATATTAGGCCATAGCATGGTTTATTTAAGTGTGCACGCTCTCAATGCATTCTTGGCTTCAATCCCAATGCAGTCTCTCACCACGCAGATGCAGTCTCTCTCCATGCAGGATAAGTCCCTCGAGGAGGTGCAGAAGATGCTCGATGATGTCAAGGCCGAGATGCGCGCTGAGCTTGAGAAGCTCGATGATTTTCGTTACGCTGCCATAATGGCATATAAGGAAGGAAAAATCGATGAGCACTTGAAGTACATTGCTGCCGTGGACATGCAGGACAAGGTCATCTTGGCCCTGACGCTGCGTCGCGATGTTCTCGCCTCCCATGTTGCTGATAAGAGTGTTTAGGAATAAAGCCAGCCCCTCTGGGCCCTTTCTAAATGTTTCTGTGACTATGCCCGTCTGCGCGCAAGATTAGACAATAGCATGGTTTATTTAAGCGCGCATCTAAGGCAGGCTATCCCTCGTTCGAGCAAGCCCAATGTCGTCTTCTGCCACTGATGCTGTTTCTAATCCGACCCGCGAAGGATGGGCCAGGATCCTGAACCATTCCAGCGAGCTGTTTGAACGCCGTCTGGACTACTTCGAGGCCCGTATCACTGAGCTCGAGGTGTACATGCTGGAGGCTGCCGAGGCTGGCGATCGCAGGAGTGTCTTGCAGGTCCTTGCCTTCTACAACCCAAAGGACCAGCTCGCCAAGTGGTGTCTCGACTGCTGCCTGATGGACGCTCAGTATATCACAGAGGTCCAGGCCAAGCTTGACGCTGCCAATGCCTAGGCTAGTTTGTTCTACTAGTAGCGCGCTTGAATGAAGCCTGCCCTTTTTGGGCCCTTTCTAGGTGTTTGCGTGGTGTGCCCGTCTGCGCGCGAAGTTGGACCATGGCATGGTTTATTTAAGCGCGCTTGTGATAGCAGACATTCCTGTCCCAGCATGTCCACCGAGACTAACGCTATGATTGCCGACCGTGAGTTGATGCAAGACTACAAGAACTGCCTGTCCGTGTATAAGCGCGGGCTTTGCTACGAGGAGTGCACTGCATTGCTGCTCAAGAGCGCGATGTATGACGCCAAGAACCAAAAGGATTACGAGTTATTCAAGAAGAAGACGCAGGAGTTGTACAACCAGATGCATGTTGTTGATCAAGCTCAGGCCAGGTGCACCTTTTATGAGAAGCTGATCCAGATTCAGGAGAAGCGCATGAACCCTCAGTATTTTCAGACTGGGTGATCCCGTGATTTCGCGCGTGTTTTGGGAATAAATCCACGTGTTTTTTCGTTTGTTTGTGATATTAGACCATGGCATGGTTTATTTAAGTCGAGATAGGTTCCTGCTATTATCTCAAACCGGCGAGAACCATGGCCCCTAAGCCTCTCACCGTCAAGGAATATCTCGATGGCCTGCCCCTAGCCGGCCTGCTCGCCCTTTTGGTTGTGATTGGGAGCAGGCTGGCCGATCTCCTGGTTGAAATCGGGAGCGCCCTGCAGTTGTGCGACCAGCGCGTGGCTTTCCTCTGTGAAGTGATGAAGGATCTCGACAAACTTCAATTTTCCAGGAAGCACAAGCGAGGCTGGACTGAGGTGAGGCCTGACCACGTCGTGATCCTGGACGATGATGATGTGGTCCCCTGTGAGGATCCGATGCGCCGTGCCTACTTCATGATTGTCGAGACTGTCGGGAAAAAACTGAATGAGGTGGTGAACAGGATGGTGAAGATTGAGCAAGTCTACAGGGATGTGAGCGCCAAGCTCCGGGCCATCAACCGCCTGCATGATGCGTATTATATGTGAAGCGATTCGGGCTTTTCGCCGCAATGAACTATGCCCAGAACGGGCTTTTAAAATAGGCGTGCGTGCTGTGTATTAAGGCGCGCGCGATCGTGTGGCTATCCAGGCCAGTGCTTACTATGCTCGAAGGTATCCCCAACGTTAACCCGTGCTTTGCAGAGTACTATAAGAAAAAAAAGGTTGAGCTTACTTGGAGGCTTGAGGACTTGAACCTAGAGATGGCTGAGCTCATGATAGAGGGAGGCCATCATTTGATTGGAAAGGGAATGGCTCTCAAGCAGATGCTGCAGACTAATGAGAATCCCGCAATGCTGCCTGCCTTTTTGGAGGCCCAGGCTGTGGATGCGCGTCACAAGCAGAGCCTGCAACCCATTAACGAGAGGATGCAGGCCATCCAGGAGGAGATCAAGGACATTGAGGAGTACCTGGCTCTGGACGAGTACCAGGCGTATCTCGAATTTCTCGAGGATTACGAGGACGAGAAGAGCATGGCCATGGCAAAGACTCCTGCCGACGATGCTGTTCCTGCCTATGGCAAGATCAAGGCTGGCTACACCGTGTTCTACTTGGGCCCCAAGCCAAAGGGAAACTACGAGCATTACCTCAAGGCGTACGTTCTTGACGCCTCCAGTGTGTGCCCCGACCGTTTCTGGATCTGGTGCGGACCCAACTGCTGGTCCATCGTGCCCTGGTCGTGGCTCGAGGCCATGCCCGTCGTGAAGTCCGAGCGTGTATCCGCCTAAGTGCCTGTTTTCAGGCTGGCAGTGCTGGCAATAAACCCGTTTTACTGTAACTGAAAAAGAGCTCGAGAGTGCGCGGAAAGAGCGAGTGTCTTGTAGTAGCTGGCTAGAATGTCGAGCGCGCAAGACGGCATCATGGAGATCCGGGACGACGACGTGTGCCTTTTAGGCGAGGAGAGGCACAGGCTGAGCGCGCTCGAGAGAGAGCACAAGCGCGTGCTGAGCCAGAACATCGAGGCGTGCAGGCTTTATGAAGAAGCCAGAAAGAAATCAGAGGAGACTGGCGAGTACAAGAGAAAGTACGAGGCGCTGCTGGAAGAACGGAGAGTTCTAGCCGCGCGAAACGCTCGCATGGAGAGGCTGATCCACATGTGCGAGGGCGTGGACATCATGGCGAGCGCGATCAACTGCATGGAGGCTGCGTGTAAAGAGGAGCAGGCCGATCTTGCGCTGCGGGCCATCGAGTGCCTTCGAGGCGCGCACAAGGGGTTCAAGAAAGGGTTCAAGCTATTCCTGAAGGATGAGCTGGAGGCGTGTCAAGTATGCAAGAGGACCAGAAGAGAGTGAAAGAATGAGTCTGGAATTAATCCAGCTCCTCCACGCGCGAATTTTCCTCCTGTTTCTCGAGCCGTGCCCGCTCCTCCGGGGTCATTGCGTGCCCCATCCTGTGCCTGTGCATTAAAATCAGGTCCCCAAACTCGCGCTGCAGGTAGTCTTCCCGGGTTACTAGCGGTTCGTCGTTGAACAGGATGGACTGCCCAGCCATGTACTCGGCCATCTTGATGTGGGCCGGGTCTCCGCGACAGATGCTCGAGAGGGGCATGAAGGACAGGTCGAGCGGGTGCCCCTCCGGAAAATACGTCTGGATCTGCTCTCGTGAGAAAGCGCAGTAGAGGTCGTAGAGGCCCGGAGGCTGCTCGAAGAAGCCGTACGATGCTAGAGCGTGCAGGTAGCGCTGGAAGACCTCTGTCTGCCTCTTGCGTCTCGCCGTGTTGGCCTCCTTATCGTTCCTAGCAGCGGCAGCATCGAGGCAGCGCGCGATGAACGTGTGTGTTGTCGTGACGATTTTCTCGCCCAGCGCGCCGTTTCCGTCCTCGACCTTTGAGGCAATGACTGGTAGTGGGGGGTAGGGCATGGAGAGCAGGATCATCGTGCGCATCTCGCGGAACGGGTCCTCGTCTGGCATTTCTGGCATGGCTGGCTTGTGCAAGACCACCCAGAAGAATCAAGCGAGTTTTTACTCCAAATCTGTGTAGTACTTCATGACGTACCAGCACAGGCTGGCAAGAAAGACAATGGTGCCAGTAATACCCAGCAAACACACGAGCTTCATATGCGCAATGGCTTGCTCGAGCCCCGCCTGCTTTGGATCGGGCATGAGATTGTATGCTGTCGAGACGTACATGTACATGGTGTAGTTCAAGGCGGTCACGTACATCCACGCGCACAGCATGAGGAACACGAGCAGGACCTTGCCTATCTCGCGCTTGGTGTGCATGGACGTGTAGGTATCACCGGATGACAGAAGCATCTGTACAATGCTAGCAGTGCAAGCGGGACAAGCAAGACAGAAAACAACTTCATTTTTACAAGCCAGTCCGGGCCTGGACATGCCGGGCGTAGGCCTCGAACCCCTGCAAGTGCTGCACGAGGAACGGCGCGAAGTCTGGATCCTCCCAGATGCTCGAGATATTCCCGTTCTCCTCCTTGATGCACTTGCAGATGGCGCGGATGCACTCGTGCCTGCCAGTCGAGCTGAAGGTGCTGAAGGCCTCGCGAAGTGCAGCCTGGTTCTTTGGGGCGTGCGGGGCTGGCAGGTTCTGGTTCTGCCTCAAGATCGGCGAGGGCAGCGCCTGGGGCATCGGGTGGTCCTCGGCCTTGCGCTTGCGTGTGTCGAGAAAAGCATTGAAGCACGCGCGCTTGTGCGTCCACTCCTCCAGCATCTGCTCGGCCTGGTTGTGGTCTCCCCCCATGAGGATCACGCACTCGGCGAGAGGGGTGTCGGGCCGCTGCAGGTGCATCTTGACGGCGAGGTGGGAGCGCCTGAACCGTATGGCGTTCTCGGACCTGCCCATGAGCTGGCTAAAGTGCGCGTTGCTCCACTGGGGGTTCTCCATGAGCATCTGGTCGTGGTCCATGGGCCAGTGCTTGCCGCGGTTGTCCATCTTAGGCTAGCACTAGCCAGACGGGCTCAACACAAGCCCAGAAATGCGCTTTATTTTTTGTGCAGGATCTGGGCCGGATAAAAGAGTGCCCAGACGTTCTAGAAGCCATGTCGTTCCTGTTTGGCGGGGCGAGACCCAAGGCGCAGGACACTTTCAGGGACTATCACCGCAAGGCAGCCTCGAACGCTCGAGGCATGGAGAGGGAGATCGCGCGGCTCGATAAAGAGGAAAGCGTGTTGCAGGCAGAGCTGAAAAGGTGCGGGACGGACGGAAAGATCGAGACTGCCACGATGAAGGCCAAGGAGCTGATCAGGCTCCGCTCGCACCGCTCGAGGCTCCAGACGATGCGCTCGCACATGCTGGGACTATCCCAGCAGCTCCAGACGATGGATACTTCCACAAAAATGCAGGACACCCTGTGCGGCACGGCCAAGATGCTGCAGAACGTGAATGCCAGGTTCGATGCCGGGTCTATAAGCAGGATGCTAGGTGATTTCGAGAGGCAGAACGTGCTGCTTAAAGAGAAGCAGGAGATCGTCGAGGAGTGCATGGAGTCGAGCCTCGAGGTGGACGGCGAGACGGATGCCACGTCGGATGCCGTGCTGGGCGTGCTTCAGGAGGCGGGGCTGGACCTAGGGGCGAGACTGCACGCTGGGAACGGGGTGGGTCCGGATGGGCCTGGCATGGAGGATTTCGATGCCAGACTACAGAGGTTAAGAGCGGGAATGTCTTGATTTTTTGAAGGGATGCCACACACCCAAATGGATGCCACAAGAAAACAAATTAAAATTCTAAAAATAAATTGAATGCCACAACATGCTAATAAGTGCCAGGCTCTTCCAGCCCTTGCACGAGAATAATGGCAGAGCACGCACGCCGGTGCATTCAGGAGCTGGACGAGAGGGGCTGCGACTACACCGTGCTGTGGCTGGCGAAACACTATGACTTTCTGGCAAGGTTCTCGGGGGGCGAGAAGATACTGAACTTTCTGGAGGGCGAGATGGGTCTGAGCAGGATGCAGGCCCAGGATCCAGGCTTCCACGGGGAGATCACCGAGGAGTTTGTCAGGCGAGGCGTGGAGAACCGGCACCCCAAGCGGTATGTCTCGGCCTACTACAAGGAGGAGCTGTTTAATCTGGAGAGGGATGCGGGATGGCCCGAGCCGTACATCCCGTTTCTGTTCCAGATGCGTCCAGGTGGTTTCTACCTGTTCTGGAGCTGGCAGACGGCCTTTCACTGGCTGAGGTACAAGACGATTCATGATAATGCCAGCCCCTTCGCGAGGGAGGGCCCGCAGCTCTTTTACGAGTGCCAGATTGTCGGGTACCCTGCTAGGATTATCCTCGACTGCGACGCGTATCTCGAGGAGTTTGGTGGCAGGCTCTCGATGCACGAATTGCAGGGAATAGTGGCCAAGATCCCCGTCTATTTCGTGACGCGTCTGGGCGAGATGGGCGCAATCAAGCGGGAAGACGTGGTTGTTGTGGTCGAGAAGGACAAGTCGAGGGGCGGGAAGGCTTCGAGGCATTTCGTGTTTAACATCATAGGTATCCCGACTGGAGACATAAAGAACGTCCTGCATCGGGTGTTTGTCGCGCAGTTTCAGGACGAGCGAGCCGAGTACAATAGGAGGCGCAAGGAGTTCGGCAAGGATCCAGCCAACACTGGAAAATGCCCGACGGCATGGGGCCACATCGATGTCAAGAAGGGCTTCCCTCCTGCACTTCTCACTGATACCTCGACGATGCACGGCCGCAACCAGTTCTCCACCCTGTTTTGTGGCAAGGCTGGCGAGGAGCCGCCGAGAATCTCCAGAATCTGGCGCATATCCAACCACGGGCAGGACGTGCAGGTCAAGAACGGTCCCTGGGCTGGCGAGAGGCACGTGCCTGATCACGCCTCTGCGATTTCCATGCTAGGACTGGCCTGTTATTCGAGCCTGATCCCGGATGCTGTCACGCTGCGCAAGGACTTTGACATGCCGAGCGAGGTAAATCGTGATCTGCCTGCCGTGAGAATCGAACTCACGATAACCCCATACGGTTGCAGGCAAAAAAAAAATTGGGTCCTGGCCCCGATGCAAAACCACGCATCATGTCTGGGTGCCAGGCCCTCTCGAAGACATTCCTGCCGGGGTGGTTGGAGTCAGCGATACAGGATGTCACTGGCGGGAAATGCAAGATGAACACGAGGATGGCATGCTTGGACAAGCGACATGAAGAGATAAGCAAGCACGTAGATGGCATTGAAAGAAAGAACATGGCACACATCTCTGGCCTCTTCTGTCCCTCCCTGGCAATGCAAGGTGTGGCTAGGGTGCATACAAACAATGGATGCTTTGTGGCAGTCAAGGATGATGTGGTGTATGCTAGATGCTCTGTTTGTGCATGCAGTGGTGTGGATCAGTCTGGCTCCCTCGTGGAAATTGTGGATGGCACTCAAGGCAAGCAGTATCCCTGGGTGAGGCTGGAAAATGAGGTGTACAACAAGATGGCGGGAACACAGCAAACCCATCGACGAAAGAAGGCGAGGACGTAGCTGGAGGGGACTGTACCTGCAGGTATAGGATAGGATGCTAGTAGTACTAGTAGTATGCTAGTATTCTAGTTTAGTCTTATATACTGATGGGTACTAGGCATATAGTTTTTAGGTGCTAGTTTTTCAGTATTATATTTTGGTAGTTCTAGCATTACCCAGTATATAAGCCCCTCTTTATTTCAGGTTAGCACCCAGAATGTTCTTTTACGGTCAGTAGGGTATTACGTTAGCAGAGGGGATTAGTGCATGCATTTTGCCTGAAGTTTATATACCACAACAACGCAGGAAAAACAAAGTGCATGCATGCAGAGGACCTCGCACCGTCATGCCCACGCCGAGTTTCGTCTTTTTTTTATGAATAAATTTTTCATAAACCAGCGTCTTGCCCGAGCGACACGAGAGCACTAGTGATGGTCACGACGGACAGGACGAGCGCGAGCACAATCAGGATCCACGGGTCGCTCTGGTGGTAGTAGGCCGAGAATGCCACGATTACCGTGAGCACAGGTAGTTTCATGCGCTGCGTGAAGGTCCCTCCCGGCGGCTTCCAGTATTCCCATTTTTCAGGGAGGTTCATGAAAAAGCAAGGCAGCACCTGCTCCGTCAGCTGGGTCCACGACCAGCCTGCCGAGAAGAGCAGGGCCGTCATGTAGAGATAGCAGCAGACCCAGGGCCACTCGCGCCTCCTCTGGTTCTCTATGATGAGGTGCAGGGCGTTGTTGTGGAAAAACGTCACGCCCAGCCAGACGAAGCACCTGATCCACGCCGCGCAGAGGCTGGCAAACGAGCAGTAGAGCGGGTTGGACGCGATGAAGCGAGACGCGTAGACTGGATCCATGAGGGGCTTTTCCAGGTGCTTCCCGATGTAGGCCTGCAACGGTGCGTGCTGGACTGACGCGTAGAAGGCCAGCACGAAAATCAGGACCGAGCGCGTCACCACCCGCCACACCGTGTCTGCGAGCTGGTCGATCATGCCCAAACTCATTAAAGTTCTGGCATGCATCAGACCCATGCGCGAGACGGGCTCGTCCACGCCCATTAAAGTTCTGGTATGCAAGAGGTTCAAATGCGAGACAGCCTCGAAATCCAGTGAACGCATGATGCCCGTGATCATGGACACGTAGAAGAAGCAGGCGTTGAGCGCGAGTGCCAGCAGGGCCGTGCTGTGACGCTGGGGGTAGGGCTGGGCGATCACGCAGAAGGCTGGGATGCAAGACAAGACGATGCCCGTCGGCGTGATGGCCGTGGATATCTGGAACGCGAGCGATATTGACGAGAAAATAGCGAAAACAGTCTGAACAGCCATGTTGCCAAACGCGACAATGGGCGAGCTCAGGTTGCACACGTTGCGCGCGACCCATGCCGAGTAGAGCGTGCCACTCAGCGCGCCCAGTATGAGCACCATCGCGGTCAGCCAGTGGTCGAGCGGCAGCAGGGTGATGCCCAGAAGCAGCGGGATGGACTTGCCCGTCACGAGGTCGGTGCAGAGGTATAGCAGGTCTCCCGGTAAGGCGTGGAGCATTTCTGGAATTTTGGTGTCTGTCTTTTATGCGGGCCGGGTCGAGCAGCAACGATTTGAATTATTTTTGCTCGTTCCGTCATAAAAGGGCTGGCAGTCGTGTCAATTTAAGAGATGAGCCACGAGCCGCCAGTGCCACGCGAGGATTGTCGTTTTAAGCGCCGTCGCGTCATGCTCACCCGCAAGTGGACACCTAGATCTGCTGGACCCATCGAGAAGGCCCAGACGCTGCAGGTCAAGCCTGGAGATTCTCGAATTTTCTGGGATTTTCTTGCCTTATTTCCCGTTTGCAGGTCCACATCTCGATCCCAGATGGCGACGAGGAGTGCAGCATCACGCTCGACAGGATCGCAGACTACCAGCTGCACTTCCTGACCGAGCCGCACTCGTTCGTGCAGAACAAGCCCATCCTCGCCAAGGCCTCGCTGCCGTGCGGGCACTCCTTCAGCGCTCTGGCCCTTCTCTACCACTTTGCCAACAACACCATGTCGTGCCCGTGCTGCAGGGCCGGCCCGAGCGCGCCCATATGCGAGCAGAGCATCCCGTCCCACCTGCGCAAGGCCATCTGGAATCACATGCAGAAAACCCGCGAGGAGGAGAGGCGCCAGAGGGTCGTGGAGGACAGCGCGGCGGTGGCCGAGATGATCGAGCGAGAGGTGACGGGCGCCATCGACATTTTTTTGCAGACCAATCACGTCATACTCATTGTGTACGCGTACGAAAACATGGGCAGCATCTCACCCGTCATATGCCAAGAGCTCTTACTCTCGTCGTCGACAACGGGCGGGAGCGACACGATCACATTCACGTCGTCTGGGTTCTGCGTTAGGCAGCTGGCACTCAACCTCAAGATCCTCCAGCTCGCCATGGATGCAAACGCGTTCGAGATCGTGCTGGCCACGAGGAATTTCATGCACGGCGTCATGTGCCTGTGCAGGACCCCGAGGATACAGCGGTCCTCGTTCGGGCCCGTGACGAGCCTGCCCGTGCTCGACGGGGACGGCGGTAACACGCGACTCTGCGTGGAGTGCCTGCTGGGCCAGGACGATCCCAGGCCCGAGTTCTCGCGCTTCACGTGGACCGTGCCCCGGCATGCGCTGGGCGAGATGCTCATGCGCGGCGCCGTGATGGGCGTGGTCTAGGCCTTAAACTACTCTGGGAATTAAAACAAGAAAATTCATTGCAAAAAGCTCGTGAATTTCAGGCAAATCGTGCCTTCAAGCCTTGGGCCTAGTCTAGGGCTTGTCCAAGAAGGACGTATCCATGTCAGGAATGTCGTCAAAGACAGACCAGTTCACGGCCTGATTGTCCGGCTCGACCCAGATCATGCCCGCGTCCGCAGAGGGAACGAGAGCAGGGGCCTGCCTGGCCTTCTTGGACGCACTGGCACCATCTTGGAGATTGAGCAAAGCCTTGGCAGCATCCATGGCATCCTGCTCGTCGTCGCTCGCCAGGGACACGTCGGAATCCTCGAACTTGTTGTATTCTGGTTCCGGCTGGGCATTCGAGACCTGGGCGCGCCTCTTCCGGCTGACCCGAGCTTTCGTGTCCATGCCGAAGACCACCCGCATGGGCCGGGTGTCATCCCCGACCAACCACGGAATGTAGGCGTTCGGGTCGTGGATGATGGCCAACGCCTTCGTGTTGTTGGTCCGGCGAGCCTCGTTGGCAAGCTTGGCCAGCTTCTCCAACTTCTTCAGGCCTTCCTCGCCAAACTCGTGTTCGGCATTCACTGCATGCTTGACGCGGAATCGATGGCCGACTTGTTCGAGGAGCCCGCAGATTTTGCAGTTCTCGATGAACCTGCGGCGATAGCACTTGAGGGTCTTGAGCTGAAACATGCTGAGCAAGATGCAGGGTTCAGCTAGACTACTTTTATACGAGCAGAGACAGGCACTTTTAGGATAAAGCGTGTTTAATCACGTCCGGTACGATGCGAGTGCACGAAATGCGCGCGTAAAAGCGGGTGTGTGTCTTGGCTTGGGAAGGCCTAGGGACGGAACGCCTTGAGGACCTCGATGGCCAGAAGTTCAGCAGCGGTCAGGGCCGGAGCCTGGGCCGGAGCCTGGGCCGGAGCCGCGACCGGAGCCGGAACATACGGGACCGCCTGCAGGATAGGAGCCTGCGTGGCCACGGCGACAGGGCGGCCCAAAACGCTCGCGAACGAGTTTGCGACGGAAGCCCCAGCAGGAACTTGAAACGCCGTGACGACAGGAAGTGCCTGGCGCTTCGGGGCCGGCTGCGCGATGTTGCTCGCGTTGGCACGGCGCCTGCGGGGCGGGGCCACGAACGGGGCGGGCGCGGGCATGAAGTTGCCAGCGCCGCCAGCCGATCCGGACGCGCCAGCAGAGCCAGCCGATCCGGACGCGCCAGCAGAGCCAGCCCCACCCACGAGAGCGGGCTGGCCAGCTGCTTGCCCCATGGCCTGCATGGCCTTCAACTCCTTGGAGGCGTTGGTCTCCTTCCTGTGGAGATTGTGGTTATGGGTGGCCACGAACTCAGGGGTCTTGGCGATCTCGCACGCCTTCTTCAAGGCGTCTTCGTTCGACAACCCAGAAGGGTTCTCGAGGTAGACGCGCTGAAGAACGGCGCAGAAATCGGTGCCACAGTTGAAGAGGAGCTCCTGGGGATTGCCGCGAGTGGGGATGGACATGAAGCCAAGCTTGCCGGAAGCAGCTTCCTTGGTAGCGTGATCCTTGATGAATTCAACCACCTTCTCGCCGTACAGTTCCATGGTTCTCTTCATCACGTACTTGGCGTTTTCGGATTTGAGGAGCATCTGGCAAATCGGGCACGCCTCCTTAGGGGAATGGGCGATGTGCAAGCCGTAATGAGCGCAGGCAGATGTGCCATTGTGGTTCGGGCAGCCACAGTTGACGTAAAGCCCGTTGCCATTGTCCCTGCAGGGTCCCGGGCACCTCGCGTGGTCGTATGGATTGGCCGGATGGCAATTGCAAAAGGCTTTCGGGTTATGCGTGATGCACCTGTGGAATTGTTGGGGACAGGGCTTGCCATCAGGGGCCAGATAGCCACGAGACCCACAGAACTTGTTCAGCTTGGTCTTGAGATCAGAGGCAGGGTCAGTAGGGGGCATAAAAAGCTTACTGAACATATTGGGTCAATCGATCGTACGAAGGATGCTGTTCTATTATGCCGGCTTTAATACCCAGAATATAGCCCAAAATCAGCGGTCTCAATCATGAACCACCTCGATCATCTCAGTGCTGTGTACAGGAACGGTCCCGCGCAGCTCCAAAAGCCTGCGCGCAGAGCTTGATGAGGATGCAAATGTGACGTTGGCCACGCTGGCACCAGGGACGGACAGGATGGAAGAGAGGTTGTTCAGGAGCTGGGCCTGGACCTGCGAGAAACCCTGCGCATCCAGTGGCATGGTGATCGCGACCAAGGCCGTGAAGGTCCTGGTGCACGAGAAGCCCGCGTTGCACACGCAGTCGGCCTGCAAAACCGAATTTGCCGGGCTGTTCGTGTTGGCAGGGCACTGCGCGATGTTGTTTGAGCTGCAGTAGGAATTGGGCGGACAAGGCATGCATACAGGCTGGGCTCCGGAATTGTTCCAGTAATAGCCGTTGTTGCACGTGCAATTCGATAAAAGATGGCTGTATGCCGGGGAGGTTGCGAACGCCGGGCAGTCCTTCTTGGCCTGCAGGTAGCAGTAGGAGTTGGGCGGGCACGGGTTGCACTGCCAGCCACCCAGAAGCTGCGAGCTGTTATAGAATTGGTAGAATCCGCTGGCGCACGTGCAGTTCAGGCCCAGAGCAGGCATGATCGCCGCGTTGGTCGGGCACCCGCACTGGCTGATGTTGTTGGCTGCAGGCGGGGCGAGCAGGCCGTTCGGGCACGGGGTAGAGAGGTTGCCCACGCAGTACGTGTTGATCGGGCAGAGCGTGCACCCCCCGCCTGGTGTGCCAAAGTAGCCCTCGTAGCACACGCAGCTGGTCACTGCAGTCGCGCCGGTGCCTGTGGTATTGCTGTAGGACGGGCATGCCAGGCACACGAGCGAGCCCTGGACCGCGTAGAAGCCCTTGGTGCACAGGATGCACGAGGATGACGCGTTGTAGAAGGCGAACCCCGCGTTGCACAGGCAGTTCGAGATGTTCTGGCTTAATTCCGGAGAGGTCGAGTTGCCTGGACAAGACGAGAGGGCTCCAAGCCTGCAGTATGTGTTCTGGGGGCAGCCAAGACATGTCCACGAACCCGGGTAGGATGCGCTGGTGAACCTCTGGTAGCCCGGATTGCACGTGCAGTTGTTGCTGGCCCCGATGCTCGCGTTGCCAGGGCACGAGCAATTGCCCAGAGCACTGGAACCGGGCCAGGAGTACGTGCTGTTCGGGCAGACGTACGTGAGGTTGTACCCGCCTCCCGGGCAGTATGAATTAAGCACACAAAGCGAGCATGGATTTGCTTGGCCTGTCCTGGTATCGCCTGAGAAGCCAGCATTGCACAGGCACTGGCCGAGCTGGGTCGAGCTGTTCTGGTTCGTTGTCGAGTTGGGCGGGCATGACGCGCAGGACGTCGAGCGAACAGAGACAGAGTAGTTCCCGATTGGGCAGGCAGAGCACGTGTCTGATCCCGTGGCGCCGGATGAGGTCGAGTAGGTGCCAGCCGAACAATTGGTGCACGTGAGGCTCGTGGATGCGCCGGGCGTGGGCGAGAAGGATCCTGGTGGGCAACTCAGGCAGGTCTGGTTGGAGCTCGCTGCTGTGATGGACGAGTAGGCACCAGACTGGCATAGCAGGCATGTACCAGACGTAACCGCGCCGACATTGCTGGAGTACGTGCCGGTCGTGCAGTTCAGGCAGAACGAGGCGTTGACCGCGCCCAGGGTCGTGGAGTACTGGCCCGCCGTGCAGTTTGAGCAGGTCAGGCTCGACACGGCTGCTATGACAGACGAGTAGGCTCCAGACTGGCACTGCTGGCAGGTTCCTGCAAAACTGGCTCCCACTGTGCTCGAATACTGGCCAGCCGTGCAGTTTGTGCAGTTTCCAATGCTGATGGCCCCAGATGCGCTCGAGTACTGGCCCGCCGTGCAGTTTGAGCAGGTCAGGCTCGACACGGCTGCTATGACAGACGAGTAGGCTCCAGACTGGCACTGCTGGCAGGTTCCTGAGATTGCTGCACCCAGAGAGCTGGAGAACGTGCCGGCCATGCAGTTTAGACAAAACGAGGAGTTGGGTGCGCCAGACGTTGTCGAGTACTGTCCAGCACTACAGTTGGTGCATGTGAGGCTAGATGCAGCCTGGATGGCAGTCGAGAAGGATCCAGCTTGACAAAGGAGACATGTCCCAGCCACTGTCGCGCCCACTGTGCTCGAGTACGTGCCAGCCGTGCAGTTTGTGCAGGTAAGTACACTGACTGCGCCTAGAGCGGGTGAGTACTGGCCAGCAGAACAGTTGGAGCATGTCTGGTTCGAAACAGCCCCTATGCCAGACGAGTACGAGCCGGCCTGGCACTGCTGGCAGGTTCCAGATATCGTGGCACCAAGAGAGCTGGAAAACGTGCCTGCCGTGCAGTTCTGGCATAGAGAGCTGTTGGGTGCGCCTGAGGTTGTCGAGTATTTTCCAGCATTGCAGTTGGTGCAGGCAGCGCTGAGGGATGCGCCGGATGTGACAGAGAAGGTGCCAGCCCCGCAGAGGTTGCACGAGACGCTGGCCGGAAGTCCAGACGATGTGGACCACGTGCCGGCCGAGCAGGTCAGGCAGAGCGAGCTGGTGGGCGCGCCAGACGTCGTGGAGTAATACCCGGCTGAGCAGAGACTACATGTGCTGTTGCTCGATGCGCCTGAAGAATTCGAGAACGTGCCAGCAGAGCAGTTGGAGCACGACAGGCTGGATGGTATGCCAGTCCCGGTCGAGAAAGTGCCAGCCTGGCATGCTGTACAGGCGCTGCTGTTGGTTGCGCCGGGAAGGGGCTGGTACGTGCCAGACGAACAATTAGAACACACAATACTACTAGTTGCTCCCAGAGTGGGCGAGAACGTCCCGGCAATGCAGGCAGTGCACGCCCCGCTGCTCGAGATGTTCGCGCCGGAGCTGTATGTGCCGGCATTGCAGGATGTGCACGATGACATGCCTGCTTGGCTTGAATAAGTCCCAGCCTGGCATGTAGAACAGGCAGATCCGTTGACGATCTGGCCTGCTGGGCATGTCGTGCAGTAACTCGCTGATCCATCCGAGTTGTAGCCAGCGGGGCACTGTTGGCAAGAACTGTCCACGCCTTCTCGAAAGTACTGACCTGATCCACAACAAACTGGAATGCCAGTGGAGGAGCAGTGAAGGGTCTGGCTTGTTGGGCAGGAGCCTGTGCAGGATACATAGCCAGGTGCATAAATGCCAACAGATCCAGAATACAGTTCTGCAACCTGATTATTGTTCAAGAGTGTGGAGTAGACTCTGAAATCATCCATGGCTTCATCAGCAAAACTAGCATAGGTACAAGTCCCAAGTTGCTTTTGATTGAAATAGAATGAATATGAATAACCCTGAGAAGGACTGGGTAATATTGCAGGATTTGTGGGTTGTTGGCAACCAAGTCCAGATGGGCATGAAATAAGCTTTCCATCTAACCAATAATACCAATTTCCTGTTTTATCAGTGCCCAATACATAATGATGCCATTGATTATCTACATCATATGGACCATTCATATTACTCCACATATTCGTATATTGGAATCCACTATATGGAGGATTTGAAGTTATCCAGAAGCTAAAAAGAACCTTATTAGTCTCTATGTTACATTGTGAGTTTTGGGACTGGATTGAAAAGAAATTGGCATTTCCATTTGTATTGATGGTAAAAAAATTTCCCCAAAATGCAATTGTCATTCCATTTGCCTGTAGATCTAGAATAGGAATCATAGGCACATTGTAAAAACTGTTGATATCAGCATTAAAAAAAGCAGAGCTATCTCCCTTGACAGCCTTGATCACAGGAGACATTCTAGTGTTATTGGACGAGTTTGTGGCACAATTACCTGTTCCAGCTCCTTTCCCTGGATAGAATATCAATGAAGATGAATTAGAGCCAGAGTCCATTATGCAATTGGCACTGTCAAACTTGTACCACCTGTATGGCATGATTGGCTGTCCCGTAGTGTTGTCAACAATCACTGGATAGCCATTGCTGGATCCTATGACCTTACCATCCTGCGTCAACACTGTGGTGCCCCGAACAGACGTGGCAGTCACGGGGCTGCTGGACAGGCTGCTTACCTGCGTGGTCACATCCCTGTTGAAGGCTATGATGGTTCCAGCCTGCAAGGACGCAGCTGGAATGGTCGCGTTCCCCACAAAGTTTGCAACCAAGGACCCACCCAAGAAAAAGCCCACATTCGCCGTGCACTGCGAGCTCCCAGGCTGGCTTTTCGAGTTCTGCCCGCATTGGGTGCATGTAGAACTCCCATTAGACGCAGAAAAGGTGCCAGCCTGGCAGTTCTGGCAGGTCGAGTTGGACTGGGCAGCAACCACCAGAGAGTACGTGCCAGCCAGGCAGTTCTGGCACACGGTCGCGCCAGTGCTGGGGTTGTACTGGCCGGCCGAGCAGTTCTGGCACACACCAGCACCAGTGGTCGGGCTGTACCCGCCTGCCGAGCAGTTCTGGCACACGCCGCTGGTGAGCGCGCCAGTCGTGGTGGAGTACTGGCCTACTGAGCAGTTCTGGCACACTGTGGCTGCAGACAGGTTGCTGTAGGTCCCAGCCTGGCATTTCGTGCAGACCCCGGATGTGCCAGTGTACATGCCAGCAGGGCACGCGAAGCACGTGCTTGCCGAGCCGTCATTGCTGTAGTTTCCAGACGGGCATGCCTGGCAAGAAAGCGATATGCCCTCGAGAAAAAACTGGCCAGCATAGCAGCAGACAGCCGTGCCAGTGGGCGTGCAGCGGACGGTGCCGTTGCATGATGGCATCGAGCAGGTCGCGAAAAGCAGGCTCACGTTGGTGTAGTCGCGAAAGCTGTAGACGGCTTGCACGTCCTGCGCTGTCAGGGCCTTGTTGAAGATCCTGACCTCGTCTATGTAGCCTTGAAACGTGTTTGCAGATGATAATGTCCCGCCAATTCTGCAATTTCCACTGCCATAGTTTGCGCCAGGAAAGCTGGTCATAGTGGCAGAGAAAGTGCTGGCATAATTCACATAGACCTGTAGGTTAGTCTGTGACACGACCATGCATGAATGCAGCCACGTATTTGTAGGAAACGAGCTAGGCACCTGGATAGTCTGGGGCTGAGAAGATGTGGGATAGCAGGTAAAGGAATGTTGCTGGCTGGTACCTTGAAGAAGCATGATATTGAGTGATGTGTATGCATTGGAAAGGTCATAAACTGATGCTGTTGATGCAATTCCAGTTGAATAGTACCACGCACATACGGACACGCTAGATGAAACATTCAGTGCTGGCATGGCCAAGTATTGACCATATGCAGACAAGCTCGCCACGTTCTGTGCCCCGCCTGCCCAGCCTGTCATTGTGCCTGCAACTGCTGTCACAGACCCGACGTTTGTGAGCGATCCAGTCTTGCCAGTGGTATCGCCCAGAAAATTGTCTGGATTAAAAGAGTAGTGTGCCAGCTGGGAGCTAGCCAGGTTGTAGTAGCCAACATTCGCTGTGCACGTGGAAGCCCCTGCTGCTGACCAGGAGTTGCTGGCACAGACCTGGCACTGCATGCTGCCACCTGATGACCACGAGCCGGTCGAGCAGGGCTGGCAGGTCTGGCTTGATGGAATGAGGCCAGAACCTGCCGGGCAGTTCACGACATTCGAGCTGGACGTGCACGTCGTGGCCCCAGCCGTGCTCGTCGTCCCAGCAGGGCAGGCAACATAGGCTTCAAACCCGATTATAACCACGCCGTTCGCGCCGGCGCCTGATGGTGGGTAACTCACTACTGGACTGGCTCCCACACCAGAACCGCCCCCACCAGAGCCTGTATTCTGCACGGCACTTCCAGCAGCCTGGCCATCAGGATTGCCTCCATAACCTCCAGTGATGGTCCAGACGCCATTCACGTTCGCGCCGCCTCCAGCACCTCCTGCTGATGCAGAATTATCATTGCTCCCACCACCACCTCCAGCTGCATACACGACCATTGTGCCCGTAATTGCTAGGGCATAACCGTTTCCACCAGCACCTCCTCGAGCAGCACTGATGGTTGCTGAGAAACTGGTAGCAGAAGAGCCAGCCGCTCCTGCACCACCCCCGCCTCCTCCAGCATAGCATTTGGTTCCACTACACGAATTGGCAGACGGATCAGATCCAGATCCTCCAGTGTACCCGTACGTACCCAGGCTGCCAGCTGCATTGTTTGTTGCAAGAGGGGCTAGAGGCGTGACTAATCCTCCAGCACCACCAGAGCAACCACCAGCAACACCATTAGCAAGATCAGCCCCGCCACCACCACCCCCGTTTGCCATAAAAATTTGAAGTGAATTCTGAAGAATTTGTGAGCTGGTGCCTGAAACTCCAGTTGATGCTGCCGAACCACCAGAATTGGCAGCACCTCCTGTTCCTACCTGCACAGTATAGGTTGTGTTGGCTAAGAACGTGTAGGTCGTGTAGATCAAGGCCCCTGCCCCGCCTCCACCAGCCCTTCTCTGACCTCCAGCACCACCCCCGCCCACTACGAGAACCTGCGCGGTTACGTTTTGGGCGAACTGGAAGGTATTCGTGGCTGTCGTCGAGGTGAACTGCACGTACTGCCTGCCTGTGTTGGGGATGAAGCCGGAGTAGCCGCCTGTCTGGGTTATTGGAACAGGATAAAACCCAGCTAGTGACGTGCAGGCAGTGCTCGAGAAAATAGAGCTTAAGGGACAGCAATACGTCGTGTTGCCATACGCGTAGGTCCCGGTTGGGCAGGCAGTGCACGATGTGTCAGTACCTCCCCGAAAGTACTGATTCGCCCCGCAACAGACTGGAGATCCCAGTGAGTTACAGTGGCCATAGGGAGTGAGCCCAGTGCATCCAGACGTCGAGCACTGCAGGGGCATCACTGGAGTGAGTGTGTTTAGTCCAGTCCCTTGGAAATTATAGATGGCTTGAATCTCAGAATTTGTGAGAAGTCTATTGTATATTCTGAACTCATCAAATGCCCCAGTCCAGTATTTTGCAGGACTCTCCCAAGAATTTCGCCCTATGCTATTATACTGAAGAGTTAAAGTGGGCCTGGATGATGTGTATGCTACAGTTGCTACCTGAGCCCCATTGATATATGCATATCCAGAAGTACTTGAAACAGTAACAGCTAGATGATACCAGCTGCTTTTTGTGGTAGCTGCACCAGTCAGTGTTAATGTACCAATAGAACTACCAGAAATTTGGCTGTTTATCTGTACATTTGATGTTAATCCAGGAAGATATGCCAAAAAATCGCTCTGTCCAACTGTACCAGATGCAAAGTCAAAAAGATTCTGATAACTTGTTGAGATTATTGAAGAATCTATGTTGTACCACAAGCATATGGTAAATGTGCTTGAAAACGTAATAGAAGGAACTGAAAAATATTGTGAACTGCCTGCTGCAAGGAAAACACTGTATGAACTACTCCCAAAAGGGCCAGATGACTGTGAGGTAGGAGATGATGTTGATCCTGTGAGTGCCCCAGTGATTCCAGACACATCTGCCAGAAAATTCCCCGAATTGAACGGGTAATATGCCAAAAGGCTGGAACCCAAATCGTAGTTACCCACCACCGGCGTGCAGGCTCCGGCACCCGCGCTCGAGGTGGAGCCGGTGGGGCAGGCGTTGATCTGGGCTGGGTAGAGCATCCATTCCTCAACTGACACGTACCCATCAGCAGTTTTCACCTGACCATCAGGGCTAGTGGAACCAGTGGCCAGCACAATCAGCCTGAAGTAAGTAAAGGTCTTGACCAGTGAGCGAGTAGGGGTGAATGTCTGGATGGAATTGATAGACCATGTGGTAAAGGTAGTCTGTGAGTCTATTTGTGTCCAGGTAGTTCCATCATTGGATCCAGCCACAATAAAACTTGCTGGAGCTCTTGGAGGGGCATATTGAGCAGCCTGTATGCTATACTGACCCAATATTCTTGCAGAGCCCACCTTCAGCTGGAGGTACTCACCACATTGTGAAACACCATCTATAGGAGTGCATTGAGTACCTGCATAGGTTTTCAGGACAGCTGCTGAAGTTGAATATTTTAGTCCGCTTGTCCAGTCTGTATTTGTACCAGAATTCCAACCAAATGCCCCAAAAGCATCCTCATTTGAGGCTACTATGCTAGAAGCACTTGCATCAAATCTCTCTCCAGCAATAGTCACAGTAAGGCCTGTCATCCCAGACGGCGGGAACCTCCCCCCCAATGTCATGTAGAAGCCAGGCGCGGACACGCAGTCTGGGGAGCCAGCTGTGGATGTGGTATTGGCCGGGCAGCTCGTGCAGGTGCCGGCGCCAGTCAGGCTGTATGTGTTGGCTGGACAATTCAGGCAAGAACTAGCATTACCATACCCGTACGTACCAGCCCCACAAGCCTGGCAAGCACTGTCCACTCCTTCTCTAAAGTACTGGCCTGAACCACAACATACACTCCCACCTGTTGGCGTGCAGTGCCCGTACGTTACGGGCGGATTGCAGGATGTCGAGCAGTTCGCGAAAAGCATGCTGCTGAACGTGTCTCCTCGGAATGCGTAGACTGCCTGAACATCAGTGGTAGTTAGGGCTTTGCTGAAAATTCTTATTTCATCCATGTAGCCTTGGAATAGAGGATCAGTTCCTCCCCATTTGGATCTGCCTATGAAAGGAGCATTATTAGAATAAACAAGTGATGTAAAGCTAGGAAATGAACCCCATGTAGTCCCAAAGAGAGCACCATTGTAATAACCTTTAAGAATTGGGGTTGATGATGAATCTATTACTATGCATGTATGCTGCCATTGATTCAGTGACCACCCAGTTCCAGTTGGAGTCATGCCTCCACCATAACAGGTACCCCCAGAACAGAATTGGAATGTTAGAGCATTTGTACCTCCATATGAAATTTGAAGGTTTTTCCCATCATTCCCAGATCCACTATTTCCAATATCAAAAACTCTTGTGTAAATTGTATTAGCAGTGGGATAAAACCAAACACATGCAGATACCTGGGATCCCACTGTAAAACCAGGCAAACTGAAATACTGTGGATTAGTTGCAGTGTTATCTACAGTTCCACTTGACTGCTGAAAAAATGCCACATTCTGACTGCCTCCAGCCCAGCCAGTGAGGGCTCCAGTAGATGGACCAGGATTGATAGCAACTGACCCGTAATTTGTGAGTGATCCTGTCACACCTGTTGTATCCCCTACAAAATTACTAGGATTGAAAGACCAATAAGCCTTGTGACTTGGCCCGAGATCATAGTAGCCCATATTCGCCGTGCACATTCCCGCCCCCGCAGGCGACCACGAATTGGCCGGACACAACGTGCAATTTCCAGCCCCTGACGCGCTGTACGTGTTTACGGGGCAGGAAGTACATGCAGCAACACTCGAAGCCCCCAGAGCAGCCCCGTACGTGCCAGCTGGGCAGGGAGTGCAGGTGCTTGCCCCCACTGTGCTGTACGAGCCTGCTGTACACAAATTGCAAATTCCAGCAGAGAATGGGTACTTGCCTGCAGGACAGCACTGGACACGGATGAGGACAAGCCCAGAGCCTCCAGCAGCAGGATTATTTTGGTCCCCAGAACCTCCTCCCCCACTACCAGTGTTTGCCTGTCCTGCTGTAGGTGTTAGTGTATTTGTTGTTTTTGTTCCTGTTCCTCCACCTCCAAGTCCTCCAGCCACTGTTTGTTGTGCATAATTGAGAGCATATCCTCCACCACCACCTCCTCCAGCAATGTATCCAGAGACAGCCTTGGTAGTATAGGCATTTCCCCAAAAACTTGCAAAGTTGTATGATGTAGAGGAAATGGTTGCTGAATTGATCCCATTTCCTCCTGTTCCTGGAGAACCACAATTGCTGGGCGTACTACTGGAGCAAGTTGCTGAATTTCCATTAACATTATTCCCTCCTGGAGATCCAGCCCCTCCACCCCCACCCCCATTCAAGCAAGTGTTAACATTTTCAGCACCAGTGTTTTGATTTTGACCAGTTCCTCCTGAATTTCCAAAAACATATGGTGAGTTTCCTGGACCAAGGGAACCAATCCCATTCACAGTATTGGTTGAAATTGTGCTTCCTCCTGGGGTACTAGCACCTCCACATTGTGTGGATCCAATACATGCTGCAGCTCCTCCTCCACTTCCTCCATCTTGTCCTGATTTAGTTCCATATCCCCCATTTGAATACCATGAACCCCCTCCACCCCCTCCCTGTGCAATAAAGACAGATCCAATGCTGCTGGATATACCATTTCCTCCAACCCCTGATGCAATAGCACCACCTGATCCTACTGTAATGCTATATGTTCCTGCTGCAAAACTGGCACCTGGCATGAAAATGACAGCACCAGCCCCGCCACCACCAGACATTTGCTTGCCTCCAGCCCCTCCACCACCAATGACAAGGACATCAGCAACAATGGGCTGATTAAATGTGATGGATCCTGAGGAGGAGAACTGATATGTGTTGTAGTTGGTAACGTCTGTGTAGAGTGTGCTACCAGTAGATGTCACAGAGCTGCACTGAGCCCAAGTTCCTGTGGGATGTCTTATTAGAAATAGACACCCCATCACAAGCCAACCAGGTAGCAGTGAACTGTGCATCATCCCTGGTGAACCACTGGCTCTTTTATAATGATGCATTGTGTATGGTAGGTCTGCTATGACACAAGGCTGGCTTATGCCTACCACTGCCAGAAATAACTAGGAGAAGATGCTGGCACCATCCTAATCCCACCCCCGCCACAGCCTGTATAAAAACGGGATTTTGTGAGGTGTCTAGAATGAACCAGTCTCTGAGACGGGTTCTACACGGCCTGGT
>Ga0304730_1000186_pt1 | contig 56339 bp, 68 predicted proteins | sample M_130628_MF_Meta_FD_190474 | JGI IMG/M metagenome (GOLD analysis project Ga0304730, IMG submission 190474) | Freshwater microbial communities from Lake Montjoie, Canada to study carbon cycling - M_130628_MF_MetaG (v2) (version 2) | ecosystem: Environmental > Aquatic > Freshwater > Lake | place... | reverse complement strand
AGACCGTAAATTTGGTTTAACACGATTACACGATAAAAACGATACCTTTATTAAAGTAATTGAATAGCTTACAAACAAAATACGATAACAAATTGATAATATAAATGAACATAAAAACAAATACTATGGAAGATACAAAACCTTTTGATGCGATTAGAGAATTAGCAATGTTGTCTAAACTTATTTCTCTCAATGAATTTTACAATATAGACATACGCCCTAATAAACCTGAGATCAGATTACAAGGCACATTTAGTTATGCCACCGCAAAAGCAGCCAGAAATCTTGGTATTAAATTAGTATTTGATGATGAAACAACTATGCTTCGTGGCAATGACGGCATTATTTATATAACTTTAACCGAATAATTATGGATATAAAAATAAACTTAGTAGAGATCGCCTCTGAATTAGCTAATGATAGAATGTTTGAAGAATTAACAAATGAACATTTAAGTGAGAGCGATATATATAAGCTAGATAGTGATATTGTAGAATATACAGACTATGCACAGCGAGTATTTAATAGCTGGTATGATTACTATTATAACTTTGTTAACATATATAAAATAAAATAATATGACAAATGAACAATTAGCATTTCAGGAATCAAAGGCATTTGAAATATGGATGCGCGACACCGTGCGATCTGTGCATTATGCAAACAATGAATTAATGGCTGAGGCCTACAACCGAGTATTTAGTAACAGTTTAGAAATTATAGTATATGAGAACATTAAGCGACAAAGAAGCGAACCTAGTTAGACTAGCAGCATATGAAGGAGTTGACACCATTGTTGACAGGTTATGGACAGATTTTAAGATTTGCCAAACACAATTAACACCGTTACAATCAAATAGATTTAACGAGTTCGAAGATTTGCTATACACATTTCTTTGCGAGCTTGCCGAAGATCACGGTGTCTTACAGTCTAAATACGAACTATAATTGATAATATAAATGTAACAAATAAAATTTAATATAATGGAAAAAATAAACGATCTTTTTGAAAATGAACTTAGCGGCGTTATACATGCTTATCCAAGCATCTATACTAAAGATGATGTGTCTGAATTACTGTCTAAATTGCGAACTGCAGTATTATTTGAAGTATCAGAATTAAAGCCTACTGTTGGCATAACTGAAATTAAATTCCAAGAATTCGCATTAGATGTTACCAAAAGTCTTGAAGACGAAATAAATCGAGGCAATATTGAGGTATATGATTCTAGTTCTGCTGAATTTAGTATTAACTATGACAATAGAGTTGAACTTGAAAACCTTGATGTGCTTACAGATAATATAACCGATGAATTGCATGATATATTACTTCGTCAATTTCAAGAGCATTTTAATAATCTAATAACTGATAAATCTGAATAAATATGGCTAAAGCAAAAAAATTAAATTTAAAAACTGTATTAGAAGAGATATTCTTTGAAGGCGGTATAAGTTATAATATAACTACTGGCGAAGTCAACCCTAAAACCGGCTTTATGGTTAGTATATTAGGTTTTGAAAAACAATTTGATGCTGATAAAATATCTGATAATGATATTAGAGATTTTGTTTCAACCAATGCGCATAATTTATGGGGCGAGAATAGATTTGTAGGCGCATGGCTAGATAAAGATACTTATAAAGTTGTATTAGATATTTCAGTAAACATTACAGATGTGACAAATGCCTGTTATACCGGTATTATTAATAAACAAAAATGTATTTATGATTGTTATACTAAAAACTATATATCTTTACCTTCACCTCAAACTAGCGGAACTGAAACACAACAAAAAGAATACGCTAAACAAACCGCTGTAAAAGCAGTAAAAGAATATTTTAACCAATAAATTAATTATATATGAGTTTTGTAAATCTTGTTGAGAAACTAGAGGTTGATAGTAGCGCTATTACAGAAGTTGCTTACTATCCAAATGTAGAAAGATTGTTTATTCTATTTAAGAATGGCAGAGAGTATGAGTACTTTAATGTACCGGGTCACATAATGAATGGTTTGCGTGAAGCACCATCTAAAGGTAAATTCCTAAATAAATATGTCCTAGCCGAATATAGGTTTAAGAAAACGTAGTTGCTATACACGGTTGTCTCACAGGCTGTGTTACCGTGGGAAACAGCACGTAATGCTGAATGAATTGTTGATCTCTGGGATTACGGAAACATTGTCCAATCAGTGCTGGTTGGTTGTAATTGAAACGCAAATAAAGTAGTAACCGGCTTGCGGATCAACTAAGAACTAAGGATGGGCTAAATTTATACTAGCGATTTGATGGTATATTGGCATACAACCGACGGGTTAAGGGGTTCGATTCCCCTTTTAGTTCCAAATTGTCGAGATTGATGTAACTGGGAATAAATACCAGCTAGGGTAACACGGTGTAATACTACACTTCATAAGGGTTCGAATCCCTTATCTCGACCTAAATTAAATCCTACAGTCTGGACACGATCAAATAATGATAATATAAATGTAACAAAAACAAATTAACTATGAATATATTTTATTTATCTGAAGACCCTAATGAAGCAGCTAAGTATATGTATAACAAGCATGTAGTAAAAATGATCCTTGAGTCTGCACAATTATTATGTACCGCTCATATCATTTCCGACGGTGAAGCTGCAGATGTTCCTTACAAAGCAACACATAAAAATCATCCATCTGCAATATGGGCACGTGAGTCTGTGTCTAATTATATATGGTTGTATGATCATATGATTGCATTAGGTAACGAGTATACCAGACGTTATGGCAAAAAACATTTAACAATATTAAAGTGTAGCGGTGCATTATGCAAAGCTCCAAATAATGTTACTAAAGTTGATCTAACACCCATGCCACAATGCATGCCCGATCAATACAAAGTACCCGGCAATAGTGTTGAAGCATACTGGAATTATTATGAAGCAGAAAAAGTAAATGTAAAAAACTCAAACGAAAATATAATAACTAGACCTAAATAATATGAAACAATTAACTGATATTCAATTAGCGGAAATAAATAGTAATCTTGATAATTACTTTTCATTAGCTACTGACGGCGATATTGATAATGGTATCGCATGGTATAAGCAAGCACATTATATTTGCAAAGATCTATCTAAACAATATAATGTACCTATTGCGGTTGTTGCAAGTATTGTTAGCGCATTGTCACCACGTAATAAATGGAATCAAAACATTAAAGATACCGTAACCGTGCTAAATGCTATACACTGCAATCTTTCGCCCGACGATATCAAAGTTTGCACGTTCCATAAAAACAAACGTAAAGCGTTTTTATTAGGTCAAAGAAAAGCTCAAATCACTGAGTCAAGTTTAAAAACATTTAACTTTGTACGCAACATTGCTGATCTTGACGAGAGCTGTATTACTATTGATGTGTGGCATTTGCGTGCTTGTTTTGGTAAAACAATTAAGAATGTGCCTACGCCTACCGTTTATGCACAGATCAAAGAATTAACAATTAACAAAGCAAAAGCCAAAGGTTTAAAAGGTTTTGAGTATCAAGCAATTATATGGAATTCAGTAAAAAACAATTTTTAATATGGATAAAGAAATCAAAGAAGCAGCACAAGATAAAATTTACGCAATATACTTTAATCTAATGCGTGAAAGTTTACAACTAGATAAGTATTGGAAAGTTGATCCAGATAGAGCAATTGAATTAGAGAAAGCACACGATAAAGAAGTAGCAGTGTATTCTTATATATTAGGTTTAATAGAAAAAGATAATAAATTATGAAACGAACTAAAGATTTTGTAGATCAAATAATGCAATTTGAATCTGGTATGCTTAATGATAAAGAAATAATAGAACTGTTTTCGGATATGGTGAAAACTGATGTAGCATGGTCATTACAAGGTCATTATGGCAGAGCAGCATCCGCACTTATAGAAGGTGGTTGGTTAGATAAAGAAGGAAATATATTAAAACAATTAAAATAATATGACAACATATAAAAATAGATACGGTGATGTATTCACCTTTACAAAAGATGATAATTACAATATACTTTGGGAGGGTGATTTTGAATATTATAGAGTAGGTTATCCTAATGATTATACTAAAGCTTACAATGCCTTTGTTACTGATGGTGGTAAACTTAGTTTTAATGAATTTAAAAATGTAGTTCATGAAAGTGATAATAAATATAATAGATTAGTTGAATCCATAGAAGATAAAATAGATATGGTAGACCCAAGTGGTGGTCCTTATATTAATATAGGCATGTCATTAGGTAGTTTTGGGTTCAAAAATTACGTGGTTAAAGACTTTCAAAAGATTGATACCGGTTTTAAAATTATTACAGAGAAATGTGCTTATTGTCATTTAGCAGGTAAAGTCCATAAAATGGGTTGTGAAACTAGAAAAGTTACAGTATTTATTGATGATGATGTAAAAGCATACTATAATCAAATGGATAAAGAAGTTCATCAAAATAGAAGTAATTTAAATAACTAATATTATGAAATATATATTAATATGGGCAACTTATGAACTTATAAGGCCAAAAATAATTTGGTTATGGTATTATTTAATTAATAAAGGATCTGAATAAATAAACTTTACAATCAAAACACGAATAACAATTGATAATATTAATATAAAAACAAATTAATATGAGTGACGAAGAAATTGAAAAACTAGCGGAATTAATATTTCAAAAGTTAGTGCAAAAAGAACAAGAATATATTGATCAAGTAGAATTACCTATTACCTGGGTGGAAAATGATACTACTGGAGATTGGTATAAGGTTTCTTTCTCTGGACCTGGATCTGGTAAAGAATTATTAATGCAACGATTAGTAGCATTGAATATTGAAAAGCAAGAGTTAATAGAAAAAGAAGATTATGAGGAGTTAATTAAATTACAAAAAACAATAGATGGAATAAAAGAACAATTAAAAAAATATAAGGACTAGCGTACAATAATGCGACGTTAGTTAATTAATATATAAAAGTAATAAGCTAATGTCACACGATCGTAATCTAGAATTTCTAAATAAAAGAAAAGTGATATATAGAAGAGGACCAATTAATGATAAACCTTCTGAAGAATTTGAATGGGGTTATTATTATGAACAAGGCACACACGAGTGTTACGAACTATTCAGAAGCAAAGCTAAAATACCAACATATAAGTCATTAAAATGGCATCTGTATGTGTTATGGTATCTTAATCCTAATATGGATCAGAATGAGTTTGAAATAACTGTAAGGCATGTATGTGATAGAAAGAATGGATTTGTAACTTTCAATGTTAGTGAGCAATTACTACAGAATATGATGTATGAAGTTTTATTAAAAGATCTTGAAGAACCTCCTAATAACAAGCAACGTAAAATTATATTCAAAGATAGTTGCCAATTAACATTAAGCGAAAAGTTATCTATTGTAGGCAAAATGATTGGTAGAACTAAACGGATTAGTGAGTCTGATATATACGATGCAATGCTATACACTCATGATCTTAATCAAAAAATAACAATAAGCAAATTAGCAAATCATTTTGGGTGCACAACAAGAACAATACACCGCAATATGAGTAATGAATTAAAAAAAGAAAAAGAATTACTAAATCAAAGTATATGAAACAAACGGCAGTAGAATTTTTAGTAAAAGAAACTCCTAATATTTATTGGGAAGATGCTTATTGGGCAGACTTATTTGAAAGAGCCAAAGAAATAGAAAAGCAACAACAAGATGATTTTGCTATTGGATTTGCAGAGTGGTGTATTAAAAAAAGAATAGATTTCTTTGACAGTACAGAAATTGGAGAAACATATACTATTGATGGTAATGTTAGTAAATATAAAATGAAAGAACTATTAGAAATCTATAAAAAAGAAAAAGGATTATGAAAAGTTATAACATACCAAATTACATTAGGTACAAGGAAGATATAAAACAAGTTAATAAAGATAACGTGTCAGATTCTTTCCATTTATATTTAAGAAATGATCTTATTGCACGTTTCCTTCCATTAGTAGAGAATATTGCAAAGAAATTTTCCACTACAACAGAAGCATGTGGCATACTAGATATTACAGATCTTATACAATGTGGATCAATCGGTCTTGTGCAAGCAGTTGATAAAATAGAATGGGAAACTATTAAAGATAGTGAGCATAAAGAAAGCACATTAAAATCTTTTCTATCAAAAAGAATTAAAGGATCTATTAGACGTGCTATTGATATTAATAGAGGTTCTATTAAAATTCCTGAGCATAAGCTAAATGAAATACGTAAGGATAATAGTAATGATCATAGATTAGTTGCAATGTTTTTTAATTCCATATTCTTAAGCATCGATGAACAAATTAATGATGATGATGAAGACAATATGTTGTACCAAATTCCAGATCAATCTGAAGTTTATAATATAGATCTAATGAATCTTTACTTAACTAGTTTGCTTAAAAAACATTTAGATAACCGTGAGTTTGAGGTATTAAGATTAAGCTATGGATTAGATTGTGATAAACATTCTGCTAATGATATTGCTGACAAATTAGGCATTGAAGGAGCAAGTGCCTATGTAAGAATATCAGAGATAAAAAAGCAAGCAATCCAAAAATTAATTGACAATGTTGATTCCTCACAAGTCATTGATTACCTATAAGTTAAATTTAAAATTAGTCCCAAATATATACTAAATATGGGACAAAACACGTAATTATAATAATATAAAACAATAACAAATGGAAGACCTACTTTTAAATAAAATTATACCATTACTTTTAATAGTAATAATGATGTTAACAATTATAATTACATCATTTTTTATTATACTTATATTGTCGCAACCTAAAAAAAATAAACTAATTAAATTAAATATATGGAAAAAACGGAAACAGGATTAACATTAAACGAGAAACTTGCAGTCATACAGACTAAGTTTAAATCTAAGAAAAGTAGGTTTAATTCTTTTGGCAAGTATAATTTTAGATCGGCAGAAGATATATTAGAAGCCACTAAACCTTATTTATTAGAATTAAGTGTATCAGTAACAATTAATGAGCGACTATTGGAAAGTAACTTTTTACAATTCCCTATGCTAGAATCAACTGCAACCATATCAGATAACCTATCATCAATAAGTGCTACAGCAATTGTTGGTATAGACTTAGATCAAAAAGGTATGCAAATGCCACAGAAATTTGGCAGTGCATCTAGTTATGGTAAAAAGTACGCATTAGGTAATCTATTTTTAATTGATGATACTCAAGATCCTGATCATGGTAAGGCAGAACCTGTTGATAAAGCTAAACTTGATGTTAAAGATGCGGCATTTGAAAAAGCAAAAGCATTCGTAACAAATGGTGGTTCTCTTGATACTATTAAAAATAAATATGAGTTATCAAAAGAAGCAGAATCAATTTTATCAACCTTATAGATGACTAATAAACAAAAAATAATAGAAAGGTTAAGGAATGATGAAGACTATTATGGAGAATTTGGTAAACAATATTTAAGCAATTCTAATATAGAAACATTATTAACTAATCCTTTATTACTTAGACAACCTCAACCTCCAAATATTAATTTTGCTATTGGCGGTTACTTTCATACTTTAGTTTTAGAACCTGATAAGTTAGAAAAATATAAAATCATAGATGCAACAACTAGAAATACTAATAAGTATAAAGAATTATCTAATGGTGAAATATGTTTATTACAACATGAGGTTGATAAGATAGAACGAATGCGGGATGCAGTATTAGATAATGATATTTGCAGAGATCTAATAAGAGGATTGAATATAGAATATGAATCACCAGGTATTGCTGAAATATTTGGTGCAATGTGGAAGGGTAAAGCAGATATAATAAATCACGATGAAAAATTAATAGTAGATCTAAAAACAACATCTGATATATCAGCATTCCCTTATTCAGCAAAAAAATATAATTATGACAGTCAAGCTTATATATATAAATTATTATTTGGTTATGACTTAATATTTATAGCAATAGACAAAAGCACAAACCAGATAGGTATATTTGATTGTTCGGATAAATTCCTATTAAGTGGTGAAGATAAAGTAAGACGAGCGGTAGACGTTTATCAATTATTTTATGAAACCGAGGGATTTGATCCCAAACAATTTTTATTAACTAAAACCCTTAATTAAATGGCTTCAATTATTAAAGCAAGTATTAACTTAAATGAAATTCCAAAACACAAGATTATAGATGGCAAAAAAGGAAAGTATCTGCCTATAACTATAACATTAAATGATGAAGTAGATCAATTTGGTAATCAAGGACCAATACAGGTTGAACAATCAAAAGAAGAAAGAGAATCAAAAGCAGCAAAAGTTTATCTTGGTAATGTAAAAGTTGTATGGACCAATGGTAATAATGTTGATGCTGCCCCAAGAAACGATGGACAATCTGCTCCTACCCCACAAAGAGCACCGGCTAAAGTAGTCGAAGATGATTTGCCATTTTAAAATTACCATTCATAGTTAGTTAGACCCCATTAATTGGGGTTTTTCTAACTATAAAAAGCAATAAGTCTTACAATCAAAACACGAAGACCTATTGATAATATATCTGTAACAAATAATCCTTAACAAATTCCTATGCTAATAGAGACAACTGAAATTAATGGTTTTCAAATTGATAACTTTAACCAATATAAATTGGAAGAAGGTAAGACACAAGGCACTTGCCCTATATGTTCATCAGATAGAAAACCTAAGAATGAAAAAGCTAAATGTGCTTCTTACGATTGGGAACGAGGTATTGGTACCTGTCACAATTGTAATAAAACATTTCAATTACATACATATAAAAGAAAAGGCAAAAGCGAAAAAGTATATGTAAAGCCACCACAGAAAGAACAAGTAGAAGAAATGCAAATAAGTGAACCTGTAATTAAATGGTTTGAGGGTCGGGGCATTTCAAAAGAAACATTATATGAATTACAAATAACCGATGGCCATGAGTTTATGCCACAAACCGGCAAAACTGAAAATGCTATACATTTTAATTATTTCATTGGCGATCAATTAATAAATGTTAAATATAGAGATGGGCGCAAAAATTTCAAGTTATATAAAGGTGCTGAAAAAGTATTTTATAATATTAACAGCATTGTAGGTTTTGAATATTGTATCATTGTTGAAGGTGAAATGGATGTCCTCGCATTACACGAAGCAGGAATTACAAACGCTATATCTGTTCCTAACGGTGCGACGTTAGGGTCCAATAACCTAGAATATTTAGATAATTGTATTGATTACTTTGATGACAAGTCAAAAATTATTATTGCAGTTGATTCAGATACGGCTGGACAAGCATTACAAACAGAATTAGTTAGACGATTAGGCGCTGAGGTTTGTTATTTAGCTTCATTTGAAGATTGTAAAGACGCTAATGAATATTTACTTAAATATGGGAAAGAAGCATTGTCACAAAGAATATCAAGATCTAAACCTGTTCCATTAGAAAATGTTACAACTTTTAAAGATATTGAAGATGAAGTTACGGATTTTGTACGTAATGGTTTTAAACCAGGTTTTCAAATTGGCTTGGATAACTTTGATAGTATTTTTTCCACTTATACGGGTCAGTTTATCACTGTTACCGGCATTCCGTCTTCTGGTAAATCTGATTTTGTTGATCAAATGATTGTTGGTTACAATGAAAAGTATGGTTGGAAGACTGCTTATGCATCACCTGAAAATACGCCTACATATTTGCATGCTCATAAGTTAATGCGTAAAACTTGGCAAGGTATGCCTACAGTAGCAGATATTAAAACTGATAAGTGGAATCAAATTGCAGATCATGTTAATGACAATTATTTCTTTATTGACATGGAACGTTACACTTTAGAATCCGTATTACGTAAAGGGGCTGAACTAGTTAAACGTAAAGGTATTAAATGTTTAGTTATAGATCCATTTAATAAAGTAAGAGCACAAGATGCTTCTGGCGATGTTAATGTTTATACATTAGAATACTTAAGCCAAATAGAAATTTTTGCTAAGAAATATGACGTATTGGTTATTGTTGTTGCGCATCCTACTAAAATGTACAAAGATGCTAAAGGTAATATTGAAGAACCAACTATGTATAATATTAAAGGTGGTGGTGAATGGTATGATGCTTCATATCACGGATTGTTAGTTCATAGAAACTATGAAGAGAAGACTGTTAAAGTTAAGGTATTAAAATGTAAATTTCAAAACCTTGGAGAAAATGGTGCTGAATGCCATTTCAAATGGGATCTATCTTCTGGTTGTTTTGTTCCACATAATCCAAATATTATTAGTGATGATAAATTACCTTGGGAAGTATAATGGGTAGCGGATATAAAAAAACAACTCAAATAGATATGGGATTTTATGTGCCTACTATAAAAGAGCAATTGGCTTATTCGTGGTGCATTAACAATGGTATATATATATCGCCTAAGCCATCAACAACCTCATCTTGGCATTTACTTGTTGAAATAAATAAAAAAATAAGTATAAGCCCTGACACATATAAGAAAGTAGAAATCTGGAAACAATTATATAAATTTTACACATACTATTACGATAAATATGCTATCACCAAATAAACGATCAACGAGCAATTACGAAGAACAATATAAAGATATACTTGAACAATGCATTGCATTTGGAATTGAACGTCACGACAGAACAGGAGTTGGATGTTATTCTATATTCAATGCAAGTTTGAGTATTGATTTAAATGATGGCTTTCCATTATTAACTGGTAGAAAGATGTATGAAAAAACATTTAAAACTGAATTTGAATGGTTTATGAATGGCGAAACCAATATACAAAGATTCAGAGATGCCGGTGTAAAGATATGGGATGCTTGGGCAGATGAGAATGGAGACTTAGGACCTGTGTATGGGCATCAAATGCGCAATTTTAATGATCAAAATATAGATCAAATGCATAATCTATTAAATGGCATAATGGATGATCCAGACAGTCGTAGACACATTATAAGCTTATGGAATCCTGCTCAATTGGCAGATATGAGATTACCTCCTTGCTATTTATACTTTCAATTTTTTGTTGAGGGTGATTATATAAATATGTTTGTTGTTCAAAGATCTGGTGATTTGTTTTTAGGCATACCTTATGATGTTGCTTTATTTTCACAAGTACTTATATATGTAGCTGAAAAAACGGGTTATAAACCTAGTAGATTAGATATTCAAATTGTAGATGCTCATGTTTATAAAACAAGTTTGCATGCTATTAGGAAATATGTACAACAAGAAACGTTTGATTTACCACATTATGAATATAATAATGGAATATTAACAATTATTAATTATGAACACGGACCAGTAATTTCGGCTCCGGTTGCTGTATAAATAAAAAAAATATGGAAAAAACTAAGAATTTATACTATATTTATCATATTCCTGGTAAAAAAATTGGAGTAACACGTAATATTAATAAAAGGGTTACGATACAACAAGGGTATCAGAAAAGCGAATACGAAGTTCTAGAGTCTAGTAATGATATTGATTATATATCAAATAGAGAATTAGAACTTCAACTTATCTACGGATACAAAATAGACAGAGAAACTTATAAACAATTATTTAATAAAATGGTAGTAAACGTAACAGAACAAACGACAACATTTCCATGTCCTTTAAACAAACTTAAAGGTAATCTAATGGATAATAAATTAATGAAAATAGAAACCAATTTTGGCAAGTATATTTTAACTGATGATTTAGTAGAATGGATAGTAAATAATGCTAATACATCAATGTATAATCCAGCTAGATCTTATGTTTATAATAAGGCAATGGATGAATTTGCGCAATCATTAGGTAAAAGATCTATGGCTATGGATCATTACAATCAACCAGAAAAAGTTGAAGTTGAAAATCCTAATACATACGACTTAATTAGACAATGGGCTGATGAACGTGGCATATATAGAAACGGTGATTCTAAAACACAATATACAAAACTATGTGAAGAATCCGGTGAATTAGCAAGAGCAATACTTAAAAAAGATAAACTAGAATTAATTGATGCTATTGGTGATATGGTTGTTGTATTAACTAATTTGGCTGCATTAGAAGGATTAAAAATTGAAGATTGCATTACATCAGCTTATGATGTTATTAAGTCACGACAAGGGTCAATGGTTAATGGTACATTTGTTAAAAATAATACAGGAACTACTCCATCATTAAGTAATCACATTCAAACAACATTATAATATGACAAAACAAGAAATTGAATTTAGAGATCCAGTTGTAAAATCTGTAGTAAATAAGTTTGTAAATAGATCTGATGTTGGCTTTGCAAAGTATGGCAAAACATTACGTGATGATGATTCTGATATATTTACTTGGCTTAATCATTTGCAAGAAGAACTTATGGATGCTACATTATATTTACAAAGATTAAAAGAAGAGATTACAAACTTGCAAGAAGAAAAAGCATTATTAAAAGAATTAAACGATATTGATGTTATAGATGCTTTTGAAGTTAAAGTAAAAAAAAAACAACATTTGAAAGATTCATGGAATATCAAGATGCACTCGAAGCAGAAGCCTGGTCTTGGGGGTAATTATGGATTTAATAGTGATTATTTAATTTATATAGATGATTAAGCGATCCAAAAAGAAAGGTCCAGTAGTTGCAAAAAAGGTAATATATAATGGTATTACCTTTGCTTCTGGTCTTGAGAAGTTTATGTATAAGTCTTTAAAGGATGCTAAAATAGAATTTAGATATGAAGGTGAATCATTTGAATTATTACCTAGTTTTAATTTTAAGAATGAATGTTATGAACGGCAATCAAATGGTAAAGGAGATTTTATAAATAGAGGTGACAAAAAAGTTCTTAATATAAAGTATACACCCGATTTTATTGGCGAAGACTTTGTAATTGAAACAAAAGGCAGAGCTAATGAATCGTTTCCTTTACGTTGGAAAATGTTTAAATACTTAATGCACTTAATGAATGACAAAAGAACATTATATAAACCGCAAAATCAAGATGAATGCTTAAAGACAGTGAAGTTAATTCTCGAGAAGAGAAAAGGTTAGCAAGAAAAAAATACGCTGAAAGACAATTTAATAAATGGATCAGATGGTCATTTGAGATTAAAGGTAGAATAAAGTATAAGGATATATTAAAGAAACAAGAAGAATTAAATTTAACCAATAATAACTATTAATTATGACAAAAAAGAAAAAAGAAGTTGTACCAACTCCATTGCCGGAAGAACCACAGGGAAAAACGTGGACATTCTCCATAGGTATATATCCTGGTATATTGTTTGGTATTAGAACTTATGAGGAGGTGGATTTTAAAACGCATGTATTGTACTTGCCATTTGTGGATTTTGCATTAGAAATAGATAATTAAAATAATATATAAATATGAGTTTAAGCTTAGATAAGCAAATATTAAGTGACATTACAGTATACACTAAGTATGCTAAATATTTACCGAAAAAAGAAAGAAGAGAAACCTGGGATGAATTAGTAACACGCAACATGGAAATGCATACTACCAAATTCCCAAAAATGAAAGAATCAATTGAACAAGTTTACAAGAATTTTGTATTTACTAAAAAAGTTTTACCTTCGATGCGAAGTCTACAATTTGGTGGTAAAGCTATTGAGCTTAATAATGCTCGCGTTTATAACTGTGCTTTCCTACCTGTTGATAGCATTCATAGTTTTTCTGAGACTATGTTTTTACTTCTTGGAGGGACTGGAGTGGGTTATTCGGTCCAAAACCATCACATTGAGAAACTTCCTGAAATCAGAAAACCTAACTACAATCGTAAGAAAAAGTATGTTGTTCAGGATAGTATAATTGGTTGGGCAGATGCAGTTAAGGCTTTATTTAAATCTTATACGGGAGGATTAACCTCACATATAGAGTTTGACTTTTCTGATATAAGACCTAAAGGAGCTTTACTTATAACAGCTGGTGGTAAAGCACCTGGTCCTGAACCACTTAGAATTGCCTTAGTAAAAATTGAAGCAGTATTACGTGAGAAAGAAGATAGATCCAAACTAACAGATATTGAATGTCATGATATTCAATGCCATATTGCTGATGCCGTTTTAGCAGGTGGTATTCGTAGAGCAGCAATGATTAGTTTATTCGATCTTGATTCAGATGCAATGTTAAATTGTAAAGCTGGTAATTGGTGGGAAGATAATCCACAAAGGGGTAGATCAAATAATTCTGTTGTATTGTTAAGACATAAGATTGATAAGAAAACATTTGATAAAGTATGGGAACGTATTGAAGCATCTGGGTCTGGTGAACCAGGAATTTACCTAACTAATGATAAAGATTGGGGCACAAATCCTTGTTGTGAGATTGCTTTAAGACCATATCAGTTTTGTAATCTTACAGAGATTAATATGGCTAATATTGAAAGTCAAGAGGACTTTAATGCTAGAGCTTCTGCCGCATCATTCATTGGCACATTGCAAGCATCCTATTCAGACTTTCATTACTTAAGAGATATATGGAAAAAAAATACAGAAAAAGACGCATTACTTGGAGTATCGATGACAGGCATTGCATCAAAACACAATATACAATGTTTAGATTATGAAGAAGCTGCTAGAGTTGTTAAAGAAACTAATAGTGTTATCTCTGCTGCCCTTAACATTAACAGAGCTGCAAGAACAACCGCTGTTAAACCAGCTGGCACTACTTCTCTTGTGCTTGGTACGTCTAGTGGTATTCACGCTTGGCACAACGATTATTATATTCGCCGTATGCGTCTAGGCAAGAACGAAGCAATCTATTCTTATCTTGCAATAAATCATCCAGAATTGATCGAAGATGAATATTTTAATCCAACATTACAAGCAGTTGTTTCTGTGCCTCAGAAAGCTCCAGATGGAGCCATAACACGTCATGAATCAACATTAGATCTATTAGAAAGAGTTAAATTGATTTCTAAAGATTGGGTTAAGCAAGGTCATGATAAAGGTAATAATACTCATAATGTTTCTTGTACTGTTTCTGTGCGTGATGATGAATGGAAAATTGTTGGTGAATGGATGTGGGCAAATAAAGAATATTATAATGGCTTATCTGTGTTACCTTATCATGGAGGAACATATAAACAAACACCGTTTGAAGATTGCACTAAAGAAGTATATGAACAGATGATGTCTACATTGCATAATGTTGATCTATCTAAAGTAATTGAGATTCAAGATAATACAAACTTTGGTGATTCTGCTGCTTGTGGTGGAGGTAATTGTGAAATAGTATGATTTATATAAAGGACGATTTTTTAGATGATAATTTAATTGAATTATTGAATGCCAATAAGGATGAATTCCAGGAAATAAAAACCCCTGGAAAATCCTTTTGGGTTAAAACCCCAAGTGAATGGTTTATAAATCATATTTGCAATAATATATCAATGTTAGAAGGAGGGAATAAAATAATTCCTATATTAGGCTTTTTTAGGGAAGCTAAAGAAGGGCAAGATAATGATTGGCGTATTCATAATGATTCCATAATAGAAAACCAACAACCCGACAAAGCGTGCGTGTTGTTTATATCTGATTGTAAACAGGAAGGTTTAAATGGCACGGCTTTTTGGGAACATAAAAAACATGGGGATAGATTTGAAAATATAAGTATCAAAGAGCAAAATAGATTGTTAGACGAAGATACTAATAATCTTGATTTATGGTATTTAAGATCAATCATAGGTCATAAAAAGAATAGATTAATATCTTATCCTTGTAATTATTTTCATAGTAAATACCCTAATGAATTTATAGAAAGTAGAGTAGTATTTGTAATGTTTTATAAAATAGAAAAATGAAAGAAAACGAATTAGTAATGATGAAGAATAAGATAGAATCTTTAACTCGAATAGTAGATTTTATGTTAACCGAATTAGAAAATACCAAGACTATGTCTATTGGTGTTTACCAATTAATAAAAGAAATGCCAGGTTATGAACACGCTATATCTTTAATATCTGAAAAAGCAAAAGAAGAACTTAAAGAAAAAGAAGAAACAGAAGAATAATAAAAAAGGGGATTCACTTATGTGGTCCCCTTCTTTTTTACGCAATCTTAGGTATGGTGCCTATTCTATTTATTTGCGTTTAATTTTCTAAACATTTCTAATTTCTTACGTCTTTCTTCTCTTTTCTTTAAAGCTTTTTCTTTACGTTTTTCTCTTTTTTCCAAAACTATTTTAAGCCTATATGCTCTTCTTTCTGGTATTGATAAACTTCTAATACTATCTTTTAATTTTTGAGCATTTTCTTTTCGTGTCTCTTTAGCTTTAATTAACCCCTCTTCCTTGCGTTTTGCTTTAGCAGTTTCTTTTATAAGTATATCTCCTTTTGTTCCTTCAATACCAACTGTCCAAGGCGAATAACCCATTCCTGTAGCAAGCCTTTGCATTGCGGTATTTTCAGAATTAAATGCTTGTGACACATTTTCTACCTTATTAACTAATCGATCCATAGGAAAGTTAGTTCCAACCTCAACAAGTTTTCCTGTTACAGAATACATAGGGCCTAAGTGAACTCTACCATCTTGCATAACTCCCCAGCCTCTTGCCGCTATTAAGTCTTTATCATACTTAGTTTGTTGTAATGCACTATATGTTTTTCTTAATTTAGATCCAATTGGTGGTGACATATTTGCTGCTTCAAGAACAACTTTTGCGTATTCTGCTTTTTGTTTTTTAGCTTGCTCTTCAAAGTATTTAACAACAGTATTTTTTAATGTTGCGGCAACTCCTCCAATAAAACCAGTACCTCTAAGTATACTATCTAATACTCCATTTGCAACATCAATTGCTGCATCTTTTTTTGTTTTTTTCTTTTTATCTTTATCTTCATCATCATCATCAAACATAACCGCAAATAATCCTTGTTGTAATGTGGAGAACATTATATTTTGCACTGCTAAGTAGTAAGCTATTTTAGAAATATTAGTTTTAGCATCTCCTCTTCCGTTTTTAAGATCTAGTACAGCTTTCTTAACGATACGAGACTGCTGCATTGTAAAGTTTTGGAAAACTAATAGTATTCTACCAGCAGCGCTTGATTGTTGTTTTGATATGTCCTTAGGATCACCAGACTGCTGTGTCTCATCTGATATTTTAGAAAAATCTTTCCATGCTTTTGATTCCGCCTCTTGTTCCGTTAATCCTTCTTTTAAATAAGAATTAATTCTATTTCTATAAAACGGAGCCCCTCCAGAAGCAATAGCAAAACTATCTGCTAATTGTGTTGGTGTATAACCTATCTTTAATAAATACGATGTTACTGCAACAACCTTATTTTTACTTCCTGCGGCTGCATTAGCAATCTCAGCAGAAGCAACATCCTCTCTCAAACCACCACGTCTTTCTTTTAACTTATCTGAATTCCATATACGAGAAAAGTCTTTCCAATATTGTGGTTGATCCAGGAACGCTTTACCAGCATTGTAAGGATTATTATCTCTCCAGTTCAAGAAGTTAACAGCTCCTAACATTTGCAATGCAGCAGAACGAGTATTCATAAACATTATTGCTCCTGTTGAACCATTTACCCAACTACTCCAAGCAGTTGTTTCCTTATCTTGCCCAATACTTCTATTCTTACCATTTATCATTCTGTATATAGAATCTTCTAATGCTTCTCTAACATTTGTTCCATATACAGCTTCTACTTTATTTATATTAGGTCCAGATAATCTACCGTCCTCAAATTTACCAAAAATATTTTCTGTATTTTCAATAAACTCACCTAAGAATTTTTTTCTACCAGATCCTTCTGTTATATTATATAGATCAGAAACAATAGTATCAGAATCCCAATAAGTACTTGGAGGCAACCACCCATCTTTTTGTCTACCCATTACTATCAACCCATCTTTAAATGCAGCAAGATCCGGATCACTATTAATAAGATCAGTTAAATAGGTTGTATCCCTTTGAGATAATCCTGGAATTTCTGTACCATATTGATTCCATATTGCAACTCGCATTGCTTGATCATAGGTAAAGTTTTTATTCGGAGTTAATTTTTCAAGTTCCTTTTTAATTTCAGGGAATGATTTTAACAATGCTTTGTATTCCTTCTTAATAGATTGTCTTACGGCATCCATCATATCCACACCATTTATATATGGATTTATTAAAGCGTCTTGGAAAAATTTCTTTTGCTCTTCGCCTAATGTTCCTTTACCCATAAACTTATAAAGTAGCAATTCAAAATCTGCAGCAGATGGTGGAACATAGAAATCAAATTGGTTTTTCTTTAATCCTCTTCTTCTTGCAGTAATATCAGAAAATACTTTATAACTTTCTACACCTTTGTTTTCTTCTATGATTCTATTGAAGTCAATAGACATGCTCTGGCTAAGCTTAAGTTTTGCTTGCTGTATTTTTGATTTAACGTCTAATACTTTTAAAGCATTTTCAACCGCAGTAACATTTTGTATTGCATCATCAGAAAAGTAAAAATCATTATAACCTTCCGCTGCTTTTGCAACCATCCAATCCGCTTTTGCTTGAGCGGTGCTATTGCCTAAACCTGTTATGTTCTCTAAAGGTATATCAATACCTATTGATGATAAGAATTCATGAATAGGCACTGCGGCATCAGGCGGACGAGCTGTAAGAATAAAGAAATTGTCCGGCCCAAATTTACCAATCATTTTCTTCATCTTCTCAACCATAGGGCCTGGTTTACCGTCTACAACTTTGCTAAATTCAGAAAAATCAAATACTGCTCCTTCTGATAAAAGATTGGAACCTTCTTTAGCAAATTCTTCAGCGTTTAACTTGCCAGTTGAACCATCAGGCATCATGTATAGCACATTACCTTTTGTTAAACCAACAGTGTCATCAAAATCAAAAACGGAAATACCTTTTGCTTTTGATAATTTTTCTGGACTCAAAGATAATAAAACCGCTTCTTGTTTATTTATATTATTTAAATCGTTTTTTCTTGCTTCAAAATCAATTTTTTTAATAGTGTTGCCTTCCCCACTTAATTTCGTTAAGTCGGATGGTCTTAAATCAATATTATTCGCTTTTAATACTTCTAAAATATTTTTATTAAAATACCTTGCATTATAAGGGTCATCACCAATTTTCCAGTTTGACCCCATTTGGTTTTTAAATATTGTGTTTAATATATTATTAATATTTTTAGGTAAAAGTGATATTCTACTTTCTTCAAATAATGTTATTAAATTTTCTCTAGTTGGTATAGGTTTGTCAGCAAAAGGGATTTCTAACGCATAAGACATAATATTTCTAACAATTTCATCTGCGGGTATAACGTGCTCCCAAGTATATCCCTCAGGATTATTATTATTTTTATCTAATATTATAGAATCGACTTTTGCCATTGTTCTTAAAGGAGAAAATGTACTAGACCTCATAAGTATAATAGCCATAGCTTTAGCTTTTGGAGACATACTTGATCCCTTAATAAAATCAGCAAAGTTCAATACATCCGTTCTTGCGGTTTTAACCTGTTCTTCCCTATTAGTATTTAACTTATCTATTCCATTTTCTATTATATTTTTTATATCTCCTTTTTTTGTTGATTGTTCTTCAACAAATGTTGGGTTAATTCCATTTTTATCTACAATTACGCTATTAGAGCCAATAATTTTTATTTTATATCCTAAATCATCAAATCCTTTAATTTCTTTTTTTAATTTATTTAAAAGATCAGTATTACCAATAGTAAAAAATTTCCCAAATTCACCTCCTGTAAAAACAGCCCTATAAGTTCTTAAAAAACTATTTATAAAATCTATTTTTTCATTTTCATTTTTAGCTTTGTCTATTTGCGATTTTAAATTAAAAAAAACATAATTTCCTATTTCATTTATTGCTTCTCTATTATTTTCTACAAAATTTAAACCAGATTTAGTTAATCCTTCAATTAATACCGTTTTTGAACCCCTAAGGTCCTCTTTTTCCTTTGCAAAATATTTATTAAAACTTTCTATAGTAGGATATTCTTCTTTTTGTTGTCTTCTTCTTCTTATATTAATTTTATTTAATATTTTATCGGAATTATCATTATATGCATTTTCCCATCTTAGTAATATATCGTTTAATTTGTTTTTTGTATCATCATTAATACCTTTAAACTCTCTATCATCTAAATATTTAAATATTAATGCTCTTGTTGTTAAATTAGATTTTGCATAAAAATCAAAAAATTCTGTTCCTATTTTATCTACAGCAATTACATTTGTTTTTGCTAATTTAACATTACCTCTGTCTGCTTGACGTGCAAAATCTACTGCCATATTAGAAACAATTTCATAACCTAATCTTTCTTGATTAGTTGTAAATGCCTCAAATATTGGTCCTTCTTCTGCAAAATCAGCATTAATAATATCAAATGCTCCTTCTTCAGCCATTGCTTTTGACAATGATTCTTTTCTACCTCTAATTGGATTACCATCAGGGCCTACTATCTGTGCTAAAAATTCTTCATTAGAAACATTATTGTTTACATTTGGTAAACGTCTAACTAACTCTGCTCCAGAAGTTCTCCCTGCTTGATCTGTTGTTGTTTTTTCTCTATCAATTTTTTGCCCAACCCAATCAGGAAAACTAACCCATTTGCCATCAATTTGTTTTTGAATAGCCTGTGGTATGCCTCCTTGCCCGTCTTTACCCATCAGCCAAGTAGTAGTCATGTTTTCAAGAATATACTTTTTGTTTCTTAGTAATTCTTTTACAAGCACCCCATCTTTTTTACCACCAAGCATTGTTTTTATATCAATGTCCAATTGTTTCCCGACCTCATCTCTAATTTCAGAGATTAATGGCGTTACAGTCCTATTTAACGTAACTGGAGCATCGATCCTATTCTTTAATGTTCTAATTATTGTTACTATCTTACCTGTGGCTGTTTTTAAGATCTCTGGCGTAAAAACTTTTGCTTCTAATGCATTATTATATTTTGGTTTTTCTTTTGCTTCAGAAACAGTTTCTTCAGCTATTAAGCCTTTCTCTTCTGTAACATCTTTACTAAAGTCCTTATCTAACACTCTTCTTGAAGCTGCAATTGCTCTTAATGGTAATTGTTTATTTATATAAGCCGCCAAAGGTACTCCTTTCTCAGGTTTATAACTTCTAATAAGATAAAGAATTCCACCGTCTCCAGTTTCAATTTCACTTCTAAGTAATTCTTCATCAAACCCCGGCGCATCTCTTCTTCTATTTACTAATCTCCTAGTAATAGGTTTAAATAAATTTATAATATCTTGAGCTCCGTTTAATCCTTTTTCTTCATATATTTTTTGAACTTTATCAGATGATATAGTTCCTTTTTCATTTTTTATTATTTCTTTATCAGCATCTTCTTCTGTTATCTCAACTTTTTTAACTTCAGGTTTTGCAGTTTCTTCAGGGGCTTTTTTAGCTTTTTCTAATTCTATTTCAAATGCCTCTAATCTACTAGTATAATCATCATAATCAACATCTCCTTTATCAAATTGTTCTTCTAAATTATCTATTTTTTTTTGAACTTCTATTATTCTTGCTTTTGATAATTTATTTTTATCAGAAGTTGTAGCGCTTATTGGTAATGGATTTTCATCATCATAAACACCAATAGGCCTTAATCCTTTATTCTTTTTATCATTTTGTGCTGTTGTTTTACTATTATATCCTTTAATAAGCTCATACATAGTTTTACCATCAGCACTATTAATATTTAATATATCACTAGTTGATTTTTCAGGTAATCCATATTTGCCTTTTGTTATTTTATTAACGGTTTTAGAAATCTGAGTAAGAACATTATCATTTGGGACCTTACCATCTTTAAAAGCATCTGAAAGAGCATTAAAAACCTCTTCTCCATAAGCGTCGTAGGTTTCTGGATTGTACTTTTCTAAACGTTGCTCAACTATAGCATGTAATGCCGGTTGTGCTGTTTTTAAATAATCTAATAGCTTTAATCCACTAGCATTTGCATCTTTACCAACTCCTTTAAAAGAACGGAATAGTAAGGCATGCAACATTTCATGCGATCCAACACTGGCATGACCAGTTTTTATTGCATTAGGTCTATATATAATAATTGTGTCGCTTTTATCATCATAGAAACCATTATTAGTACCTTCTATAGCATCTGAATCTTCAGTTGCTTCTTTTCCAATAAATCCTGTTAAATCTTCTTCATTTAAATTTGGAAATTTTTGTTTTAATTGTTCTTCATTTTCTATTACTTCAATTTTAGTATTAAAGCCAGCCTCTTTTGCAAATTCTCTTGCTGCATCTATATCTCTATCTAATTTTTTAGATATTTCTTCTCCAGCATATAAAAAGCTCGCTCTTTGTTCAATTTGTTTATTAGTTAACTCAACCCCTGGCTTTTCAATAGTTAATTGGGCTAAAGCTGAATCGTTATACTTTTGTTTATCCTCACTAGATAATTTAGAAAAATTAATACGTCTTTCTTCAAAAACTTTTTTTGTTAATCTATAATCATAACGATCATATCCTTCTGTTGCTTCAAAAGTAATTCTTTTTTGAGCATTTTCTTTTTTATTTTTACCGGCTAATTGCTTATCAGTAAGCATAACTTCACGTTCATTAAAAACATCATTATATTGTTTTTGATAATAATCTTTTAATGATTTTAATTGAGCCTCGTCTATTCCCCCCGTTCTACTTGCCTCATTCCAATCTTTAGTTATTTTTCTTAATTTTTGATTAAGATCCCCAACTTTTTTAGCATCTTCCATAGAAAAATCTTTGCCTAATCTATCTAATACGCGAAGATCTTCTCCGTCTATTTGGTCAATAAGTTCTTCTACTGCTTTTTTAACCGGGGGTTGTAATGTTAATTTATTAAGTTGTGTTTTTGTTAATCCAGTAACATCTTCTAAACCTGTAAGTTTTTTTATTTCATCAAGTTTTCTATTTCTTGCTTTAAATTCTTCTTTTGAAGTAAGTTCACTAATAACAGCTTTTGTAATATTATTACTAACTGTTCCCGCTCCCCCCATTGCTGCAAATCCTGGTCCCATAAAAGCTCCTCCAGCCATTGAATCTGGAACACCATCAAAAAAGTTTTTATCTTGACCTAATAAATAAATATCACCAACATTGTTAGCAAATTGAGTTAAACCCTCTGTCCATGCTTCTACACCGGCAGATTTACCCATTTCTTTGCCAATAACTTTTAATTGACGTTTTATTTCTTGAGGAGGTATAGATCTAAGTATATTATCAGTTTCTTTTATAATACCTAAAGTACCATATTTTTCAAATAATACCTCTGCAGTTCCAGCTAATAACTCAGATGTTAATTTTACTCCTTCCGATATATTTAATGTTTTTTTATCAGATGCAACTTGTTTTTGTACATCTGCCATATCTTCTGCAGCAACTAATCCTTTATCAATTTGCTCTGTATTATATTTTAATCTACTAAGGGCTGCATCTTGAGAGCTAGCAATTTCATATTGTTTTGAACCATATCCACTAAGAAAGAATAAAGGCATTGCAACTTCTCCAGTAACAGCCATAGCCATAGATGAAGGCATTTGAGTTAATACTCCTGCCCCCCATCTGCCAAGATCCTTCATGCTCTTTACATCCTTGATCTGCAAATCTCGTTGATAAGACTCTAATTCTTTGCCAACGGCTTTTTGTTCACTATATATTGGATCTAATAACACTTCTTTAAGCATAGTCTTAGTTCCTTTATATGTAGCAGGTGAAGTTAATGCTGCAGTTGCTGCAATTCCAGTTGCTAAAATATCTCCCGTTCCTCCTGCTAATCCTAATGCAGTTTGTTTTAAAAGTGACCCTGTTTGATTTAATCTACTATAATCTTTTGAGGCAGCTTCTGATACTGCTTTTATATTATTAAAATCTTTTTTAACATTTAATATTTCTTTATTATATGCAGCAGATTCATTTTGTAATGCAAAATATTCTTTTTTATATTCTTCAAACTCTTGTGGTGTTGGGGGTATTTTTTCAAATTTAGTAGTTTTTTCACTAAATGCTTTATTTTTTTTATCTAATTCAGCACTTTGAATTCTTAGATTTTCTGTTTTTTGTATACTTTTATCTTCACGATCGGTTTCTAATGCTTGTAACATTGTACGTTGATCTTGAGGAGCACTAGACATTACTTCAGAAGATTTTTTTGCTCTATAATTATTATTATATTCGCCAATAAATTTTTCTAATTTTTCCGTACTAGGTAAGGGTAATTGCCCTGTTTTTTTCCATGCTTCATAGGCATTATATTCATCGGGAGTACTAAAATCTTTTTTAGTTGGTTTTACTGCTTCAATATATTTTTTTCGTGATTTGGTTAATGGTACACCGCTATCTCTTAAACGATTTTTTACAATTTCTTCTTTATTTTCAAACTGATTAATTTGCTCTTCATTATATACTTTTAATTTTTCTTCAAACGTTCTACTAGGAGCTTGTATTTTTTGTTCAACAGTTCTTACTAAATTAGGATTTTCGTTTTTAACCTTTTGAATATAATCTTTATTACCATGTAACTTTATATATTCATTTAATTGTTTTGCACTTGCTGCAAGTTCCTCTTTAGATAAATCCGCACCAACTGCAACCTCTGGCAAATCAGTTGCTGTTTCTACACCTGCATTATTTATAGTAGAATATAATGGTTGTTTTTTATCTCCTCTAATAGTAATCCTATTAAATCCAAAAGTTGCTTCTTCAGGAGTTAAACCATATCTTGATAATTTTTTATTAAGATTTTCAGATACTGTACTTTCTTCACCTCTTAGATCTTCCGCTGTAATTACTTCATTCCAATTTTTAGCAATCGGTTTTTTCTTTTTAGTTTTATTAATTTCAGAAAACTGATCTTTTGCAGGATTTTCAAACCCAAACGTTTTTTTATAAATATCCTCACCAAATCTTTCGTCAAGTTTAGCAGGTTGTTTTGTTTTTTTAGAAGCTGGCTTGAAACCTTTATTTTTAATATAAGCCGGGAGTTTGTCTTTACCCCCGGCTGCTTTAATTAAATCTTCTTCTGTATATATTTTACCGTTTAATTCGTATTCTAGCATATACTATTTTTAATTATTATCTTAACGTTGCACCCATCATATTAGCCATCTGTTTTGGTGTTCTATTCTTAAACATTAATACTTCCTCTTCGCTTAAATCACCTCCAACTTTAGTAACTGTTGCTTTACCATTACTATCAACATTTAATATTAGCCCTCCTTTTCCTCTAAATACACCACCATTGTTTATAATATATAAAGCATTGTCATTTAGTTCGGCTTGATTTTTTTGTGTTCCTGTTGCTCCCCCTCCAGATGTTTTTGGATTTGGATTTATTTCTTTAACGTCTTTTGGATTTCCTAAATAAAATTCCCCATTAACTTCTTTTAATACACCCCCTAATTTAGTATTAAATTCTAAATCAACAGCTTTATTGGTTAAAAAAGCAAGTTTTTCATTATAACCTCCTGGCATGGCATTAAATTTTTCGGCTGTAATATCTGTGCCTAATTTTAATTTATTTGTTAAAAATCCTTGTAATACATTTAGATCTTTAAAATCAGCTGCCAATAATCCCGCCATTCTAGCTTGAATAACAGGTTTTAAATCCTCTTTTATTTGTTTTGAATCTACTTTTGTTCCAGTCCAATAACCTTTATAACCTTTTTGTTCGGGCTTATAATTTTCCGCTGGCAAAGTAGTTGTTTCTTTAAGATACTTAGTACTAATTTCGTTTTTTTCGTTAGAAATATTAGAGTTTTTTAATTCATCTCCAGTTGTTACCGGAGGAACTTTAACATAAAATTGACCGTCCCAGGTACCGTTTCCTAAATCTTTTTTAAAATTAAGTGAATATGAGCCATCCCCATTATCAGTAATTCCTTTTCCAATAGAATCTTTTATCATTTGCTTATATTCATCAGAAGTAGCATTAGGGGAAAATAATTTAAGCCCTTCTATTAATTGCTGCTCATTATCAAATTTTTTAGATACCGACAACATAGCTTCCGATGGATTTTCTTTATTCCATTTAAGGTCTTTTGCAACCGTAGATGACATTGCATTTAGTGGATTTAATCCATTTACCGTAAAAAAATTCGTTAATCTTTCAATAGGAGTTTTTCCAATAATAGATACATCACTACCGTCTTTTTGGAAAGCTTCTTGATAACTATTTACATTATCTGTTACTGCTCCAAAACTGGCAATTATATTTTGTCTAGCCTTTAAATAAACAGGTTTTTTGGCGAGTAGCCCTTTAACATCGTCTCCAACAATAGTAGTTTGGTTTTTTACATCAGCTTCTCCAAACATTTTATTAAATTCTACAACATCATTATTAAATGTTGAGCTTAAAGTTGTGTCTAATGCTTTTGGTACATCAGAAAAAGTTTTGCTAGCGTCTGTTGCATTTTGATTTTGAATATCAGCAGTAACACGTTGTATATTCAATATAAGCTGTTCACTTTCTTTAGCTTTTTTTTCCGCCTCTAATTTAGCCTCTTTTTCTTTTGCTTCTCTATCTTTTCTAGCGGCATTAAAACTTTGATTAAAATTTTCAGCAAAACCGCCAGCTGCTTGCCCCCAAATCAAGGCAGCATCATTTTTTATTATTGTTGGATTATCGTATGCACTCATATATTTTTTTTATTAAGAAACTATTCCTGTATCGTTAACTGCCCAGATATCTGGGTCTCCTACTTTTTTCCTAATCCACCAAGAGCTCCTCCTAAAGCTGAACCTACACCTTGAATAGCTCCTCCCCAGGCTGCGGCTTCGCCGGCTTGAGCAGACGCTTGATTTTGCATTGCCTGTTGTAAATTACCAGCTTCGTGACCTAAATCCATATTAGTTCTATCTTCCTGCGCTGAAAACATAAACTGCTTACCAGCAGCCTCAGCCGCTTGAACTCTTTGCCCTTCGCTAATTTGTAATGATTGTAGTCTTTGTTTTTCCGCCATTTTAAGTTGATTACGCTCCATTTCTCCTTGAGCCTTCAATTTTTCATTTGCTGCCTCTTGTTGTTCAATATTTGCGGCAATATCTTTTTTACTTCTTAATGCGGCCTGCGCTAATGCCGTAGCTCCACCAGCACTTGCTCCTGTTGCTCTTAATGTGTCCAATGTATTTGCTAAAGCTAAGTCTGCTTCCTCCGCCTGCATTTCAGCAGCTTGAGTAGCTACTCCCAAGTTTGCATAAGGATTATTTATCATGCCCGATAAATCTTTTGCTAATCCACTAAGATCTTTAGTTGATGCATAAGGATTTGTTATAGGTTGCCTAGCCGCTTTAATTGCGTCCATTTCGGCTTTTGCTCTCTCTGCATCATTACGCGCTCCTTTTGCTGCTTGACTTGCTTGATGTGCCGATACCGCTCCGCCTATTATTGCTACACCGGCTGTTACTGCTGCTACTGCTGCCATATTATATTAATTTTTTTGAAATTTCATACGAGGCTTTTTCATCCACCGTATACCCTAATTTTTTGTGCATTTCTATTAATCCTGTATTTCTTCCAATACTTAATATTATATTTTTACCTACGCTTAATGCTATTTCTTCTAATCCTAATATTAACATCTCCAATGCGTTTTTTCTGTCAGACTCTCTATAATCTTGATTTGATATTATCCATTCCATCTGAGCTACTTTAGAGTTTGTTAAATATAAAAATCCAGCAACTATTGGTATATCCCCTTTACAAACTATTAGTCCACCTAATCCATTTAAAGGCAGTAAATCCCTATTCATTTGTGGCCATTCCCATTTTGTCCACCATTCTTGTAAAGTTTCCCAATCTGATTCTTGTAGTGCTCGTGCAATTAATTCCATTTAATTTAATTTAATTTTAATAAGATGATTCAACATATCCTAGCGATACAGCAAATAATTCATTTCTACTACTAGGAGTTCCAAAAGTAAGATTATTTATTAGCATAGAGGCGGTTGCATAATATCCCTTAACGCCACTCATTGACTGTCCAAATATAACATCGCCCCTATTGACTCCAGTATTATTTACTATATTTGCAAAATATTTATTTTCTTTTTTCTTAAAATTATTAATGGCTATTTGTGTTTCTAAATTAGCTAATGTACTTACTTGATTGCTATAAAGAATAGGCACTGCTCTATCCGTATCAGTGGTTAAACTTGTTACTTGCCAGCCATTAGTTCCTTCATAATTTATGGTATTAAATGTTTTACATCCTGATACTTCTGGGTTGAATACAAGTATAATATTAGAATTATAAACCGTACCATAAAAACTTCCTTTATATTCACTGCTAACATAATGCTGCCATATATTACCCTTATTAAAAGTAAATGTTTGATTTCTTAAACTTTTGATAATATCTGGTTTATATGTATATCTACTAACCCATCCTTTTGTATCTTCATCAAAAGCTAATGTCTCATAACGATTTTTAGAAGAAAATTGCATAGATAAAATATATTGTTTATTATGCATATCCCATCCACCTACTATAAAACCACTGTTATCAACATTGGATAAATTATCCCTAAAATAATCTAGCATACCATATGCCGATATTTCTGTTATTCCATCTTGAGATAATCTTAATACAGCATTCTTTGTTCTATCTGTAAAGTATTTTCGATAGCCATACGTTGCAAAACTTTCTGGATTAGTGCTAATGCCATAATTACCAGCATAAGCCTGTATTTGGCCTATAACTTGCGTTGACGAGGTTGTTATTGGACTACCTTCTGCAGAATATATTGCATTTTTATCAATTAATGCGCGACTGACTTTATTTTCTTGGAATATAATAAGGTTAGTGTCTTCTGCAAAAAGTTTTTGTATAGATCCATCTGCGGGATCTACAGCTTTTGTTATATCTTCTCCAACTGAAAACTCATTAGTTTTATTAATACCTGTTCTTGAATTAAATATACCTGAATATATCATAGAATTAGCTAAGTGTTGTTGCCTAACAACATCTTCTACCACATAAGCCTTTACGCCAAAATCAACAGTAGTATTATTATAACCTCCTCTAATCCTAGCTTCTTCAACGTGCCAATCCTCCGTTTCTACATCTGCTTCTGCATAAGCTGCAGGTATATATGTAAAGTCAGATAATGGACCAAAGGTTAAAATTTTATTTGCTGGTAATATAGCGTCTAAAGGTGTTGTTAAATAAACTATATTGCCATTTACACTATATACGAAATTTGTTTTAGCACTTGTTCCAGAAGTCCAACTTATTTTTTGACCAACATTTATTTTAGTATTGGCTTCCTCTAATATTATAGAATCATCCCCAATGACTCCAGTTACATCTACTTTTCCTGTTGTATTAACAACTTCAGTAACTGTTTTCATTTTTTTTAACCAAAATGAATTAAAATATTTTATTTCTAATGTTGCAGCCATATTTTATAATTACTTGTTTTTTTATATTTTTAATTATCCATTATCTAAAACGGTAGTATAATCCCATGAACCTAAATATTGTATTAAAGGTCTACCATATACTCCCGGGGTATTCATATTTTCTTTTATAAATCGAAGAGATATGCCATGGCGTTTACTTGTTGCACTGGTTCCAAAATAATCCTCAGCCGCAATACTATTATTTACATGAAAACAAATATTACTCACCGTATCATCCTGAGGACCTGTCCCATTAATATCAAATTGGTACCATTGCGGTTGTGCACCAAAGTAAGCTTGATTTTTAAGATAAAAAAATCCATCTGATACTGAATTTGATGCATCCCTAAACCCAGAACCTAAAGCTGTAAACCCCGATATATTATTGCTATTTGGAGAGGTATCTGTATCCCAATGATTTGTACCTATTTCTCTCCAAAATTCTGGATGAGTTCTGGTTGCTTCTTCAGAGATGTAAAGACCTGCTCCATAAGGCAAAAAAGCTTGTAAAAAGAAATATTCCTGAGGATTAGGAACTCTCCATCCATATGGAGCTATGTTATTAACAACTGCATATGGTTGAGAAAAATTTCTTCCTGTATAAGCACGCCAATTGTATAGTTTACCATAAATAGGACCATTATTAAGATCATTATCATAATAACACCAAGCAGGTTCAGTTGTTGTAGACCATTCTTGAAAAGATGGTTTGTGTGATATTAGTGTTCCGTCTCTAAATTCAGTTCCTTCATAGTTTTTACTAGTCCAAACAGCTGCATATTCTTCCCACCCTTGTCTAGGGGTATATATATGATTGAATGTTGATTCTAAATCTGTAAATAAACCCGCATCCCAACAAGTCTGAACACTAAATTTAACAGTTGGATTAACTGTATAATAAAATGCGGATGTAAGTGGATTTGAACCAAGTAAATAGGGGGCATCCATTATAACAACCGACCCCTCTTCATTTAATCTCATGCAATATAACGGTTTATCTAAAACTTCTCCAAGCAATAATGATTTATTAACCCCCACTTCTTTTATATTTTGACTAGTATCGGTTTTTACAACATAAAATCTATCTTTAACAGGAGGTGTCCATTTAATTGTACAGGAAGAATTACTATATAATTGTCTAATAGAATTTCCAAACTTAGTTCTTGCCCAAAGTGAACCTTCTAAGTTAGTGTTTTGACTTATTATAATAATATCTCCAATTGCTAAAGACCCAGTATTGGTTGGATCAAACCTAAAACTTGTAGTAGACACTTCACCGGTTATTGGATCAAATATTAGATCATTAACATTTCCTACTATAACACTATCTGAGGGTGATTTAGTATTTCCAACTTTACGCACTATCATTCCAGGAGACATATTAGGATTTATACTAAAATTTGTTTGTTGATTTTCCGTCCACTGTCCATTTGTAAAATTTTGATATATAGGAAGTTCTATAAACTTAATAACTTGGGTACCTTGCAAAGGACCTACATCATATACTTTATACATAATAGAGTCAAACTCCAATCGCGTTCTATTATCTTGTAAATGAAAAGGTATTGAATTTAAATAAGGAGTTGCTCTAGTATACCCTTGATTAACAGACGTATCCTTCATTCCCGTTTTATATTCATATGGGGGATTAATTATAGGATTTGGACTATTAAATATAAATTTAGGAGCTATAACAGGAGATGTAGGGCTTTCCCAGGTCCCATCATATTCATAATTGGCGTCATGAACATAGACCATTGCATTTGCTCCTACGGAATTAAGAGTAGCAGTACAACCTTGGCTAAAATCATATAAAGCTAAAGTTAAAGCCCATTCATAATCTAAATTGTCTGGTGGAGGTGTGGTTGTAAAAGAAGTCATTCTAATTCCTTTCTCATTTTTTGTACAATCTAATTTTATTCCTAAAAAATTTTCTCCCCATTTTTTAGTGTACGAAACCCCTCCATTACCCGATTTATGATTTACAACAGGGTTTAGTCCTCCGGATGAACTTAAATATCTACTTTTCCAATTTGCATTTACGGTACCGGTATCTCCAACATTGTTATCATCAACAACCATTTTCCATTGATTTGTATTTGGCTGCCCATTAGTTGCTGCTTCACGTCTAAATAAATAAGCCCATATATATGCTTCTTGTATTTGCCCGTGTTGATCATCAGTTATACCCCCTAAAGCTATGGTCCATCGTAATGTTCCTTTTTTATGACCTACTGTAGGAGGCAAATTTAAAGGGTTTGCTCCGTTTTGTATATTTACAGCTGTTTCAATATTAACAAAATTTTGATATTGTCTGGCATTACTAAAAGTTGGGTATACAAAATTATAACTAGCGTCAGCCTGTGTACTAAACAAAGTTGGCGGTAATTGTAATACAGCAGAATTATTAGTTAAAACTTTATCTGATGTATTATTTAATAATGGTTCTTTACCAACATATACCACTCCATATTTAACCAAAGTTTGTTCTGATGCATTGTCGGCAAATCTTATTACATAACCGGTATTTGTAGGGGTGGTCTCTGAACGGCATGTGCCATTTTCGTTAATTTGGTTATATAAAAAATTATTTTCTGTAATGTAAGGTTTTATTTCAGGATTAACACTAGAAGTTAAAACGCCAATAGTTACTTTTGCAACAGTATATAGACTTGTATCTCCTCTGTCAGAATCACTTATAGGCCCATTAGTAGTTTCATAAATTGGTCCTAAAAGTGTGGCGTCAATTAAACGAACAGTTATTTCATAAAAATCATTTTCTTGTAATAATACTCCATTTGCAACAGTTAATTCTCCTGTTGAATTATTTATTACAAATTTATTGTAATCATCCCCATTTTGCACTATTTCCCAATATAATTCCGATTGATTAACGGAGGAACTATAAGCGCCATTAACACCTGTTAATGTTCCCACATATGTGGATGTTGTGCCAATATTATACGATAAAGCTCCACTACCATCCCCTATAATTGGCTTTGCATTTAATAAAGGTATTTCTTTTGTTGTTGAAAATCTAAAATTATCATATGATAATTCTATGGTAAAAGTGTATATTTCATTTTGAGGATCACCATTATTAAAAACAAATGCATTAACAGGAGCTCCCGTTATTGGATTAGTTTTTATTTTTATTCTATATTCCCCGGGATTTAATGGAGAATTTGGAGTATAATAATCTTCAAGTTCAAAAAAACTAGTAACATCCCCAGTTGAAGAGGTAACCACCATTGTAGCCGTTGTGTTTGTTATAGGGACATCCTGATTATTTAAGGCTGTAAATGCATTTGATATATAAGGTGAAAGCGGTCCTCCAGTATCATCTTCTCCACCATCATATTGGTCTTCATAGAAAACTCCGTCTATAGGGGTAATATCAACAGTACCCTCAAAACCAGTTAAAACGTCCCAATTTAAATCAGATATATATCCAGTAGTAGCACTTTCCCAAAATATATCTAATAATGATTCCTCTCCTTTTGTTTCATATACCGCTAAAAATGGTAACATTATATCATTAGCTTCCACTCCGATTCCTGCTTTAGTAGATATTCTACTAATTATAGGATTTGTTTGAAGTTGATAAAAATTAGCTCCAGCAGAACCTAATACATTTTCTAATGAATTATCTAAAAAACTAAAATCAATAGCATTAGCTATAGATGTAGCTATGTCTGCTCTTGTAGTAGGAAAATATTGTTCATTAGTGGCGCTAGATACTGGAAATGTAACATAAGAACCTATTCCATTTATACCCTTCAAAATAATATTGGACGGGGTAAAAGTTATTATTCCTTCGCCAGTAGTTGGATCATATATATTAGACGTTACTACTGTATTAGCATACCATCTATTAGGATTAGGCAATGGAGGTGAGATAGATATTGGCTCGTTGGCTTCTACACATTGTATTGAATCACCAACCTTTACCGTTTGCCAGGCTGTGCCTTGATTTGGGTTTGATGAATTATATTTTATAGTATTTGTTTCAGAGTCATATTCCGGTTCTTCTCCTATTATATTGCCTTTATGATTGGATTTATTCTGTACTCTTCCAAATAAATTTACACTACTTCTATACTGTTTTTGATCTGGTCCTACTTCTGATAAATCTCGGGGTATTTTATTGATATTATCATTTATTAAAACAGCATGGGCAATTTTATTTGTTTCTCCAACCGGAAAACTTGTTGTATTTATGCCATTTTCATTAACAGGGGAAGAACCATTAGCTAGTTTTAATGATAATGTTATTGTTCCGCTAAAATTACTATCAGGAGTTATTGTTAAGATATCTGTCGTTGAGGCTCTTATATATGTAGATCCTGTTGATAATAATGAGCCTAAGGTTGATCCTCCAAATGATATGGTTGTGTTTCCAACTGTACCTGAACCAGAAGTTATATTGTATTGTATACTATAATAACTGCCAGGTATTGCGGATAAATTTTGTTGCAATAACCCAGTATTATTAGGAGCATGTGTATAACCTGTTGCAAAACTAGTGCCGGTCCATCCAGTACCTGGATTAGTTGCTACTGTAGCTAATTCAATACCGTCCGAATCACTATATGTTAATTGCGACCCATATGTTTGAAAAATTGGATATCCATTAAGAAGTCCAGGTAAATATACATTATAATAAGCTTGTTCTTGTTGTCGAACTACAATTTTATATGAATACCAACCTATTTCATTTATAGTATATGAATATTTAATATCTGGAACTAATGTGGAAAATTCTGGATTATAATTATATAAATCATTAATAGGTTCCTTTGTCGTTATTTTGTAACTACCCGGAATGGTTTCAGTAACATTAATAATTTTTATATAATCTTTATACTTGCCGCGAAGATATTCTCCGTCGGAGGGAATAATAATATTGGTTGGCCATGTTCCAGAATCTAAATCAAATTCATATATATAATTGCCGGTCAATGAATCCACGTATATATTACTACTTCTTATAGCAAATCCTAAAGGGCTAATTGGATTAGCATATAACCCGGCTTGCCCTAATAATATACTTCTATTTGAATTTAAAGGAGCATTTATCACCATAGATAAAGCATTACCAAACCATTTTTTAGTGCCTGGAAACAATAGATCATCTTCATTAATAAACGGAGCATAAACAGTAGACCCTCCAAATACTGTATCCCCACTTGTAATAGTAGATAAATCAACCTCTGATAAAATTACAGATGACTGTCTACCAAATTTGTCGGTTAATACAAATCCAACTTGATATGTTCTATTTTGTTTTAATGTATGATTAGGGTATTCTATAAAATTTGTAAATACGTCAGACTTTGGTCTTGCGGCCGTATTATAATTTATATTGTTTTCAAAAAAGTATCTATCTCTAAAATTACCATAAACAACTCTATTACTAACTGTTTCTTGCGCTCTAGCTCTTACAGGTACTCTATCATATACTCTGATTGTTTGGTCTTCGGTAAGGGCCTTGTATGGTTTCTGTGATTGATATGGGAATGTATATATATTTGTTAATGGATCTGGATCCGTTGGCAATGGAATAATATCATTTACTTTTAGGGTTTCTATAACTTTAACCACTAGTGAATCAGATTCTTTATATAATACATCTAATTCCGTTATTTTATATGAATTTGAAACTTTATTTATTTGATCTGGAAAGGGTATTAATAGCTCAATATTATTAACATTGTTTTCTACCCAGTTTACAACGGTACTTCTATACGCTTCATTTTCATCACCATTTATAAAGTATCCTTTTTGATTAGGTATATATGCGATTTGAGTAAATGGAGCCATTAAAGAATATTCTCCATCATCAAATTTATATCTATAACTAAATCTAACATATTTATCTCGGAAGAAATCTGGATCACCTGGCCAATCGCTTACTTCTGAACGATCACTCATTGTGGAAGCTAAAAAAGTAACTTTGTCGCCTGTAATAATTTTTCCGCTTGCAAACGGACCATCTACTGTTTCGTATAATGTTACCTGATTATTAATAATATCCACATCTACAACAATGGCAAAATCACTCCCATTAATAGCGCTCGAAACTAATTGCATTCCTTTAGTTATACCATCTACATTATCCAAAGATATTATATTATTTACATTAGGAGCGGAAGCAACCTTAATAAACTTACGATACATCTCTATAGTTTCTAGAGGAGCATATTTTGCTACAGATATTTGTACTTCATCTGTATAATATAATGGATTATTTATAGCAAATTCAACATTTATTTTTCTTGGTTGATTTCTATTGTCGGTCCAAAATAATAAATTTTCCAATAAATTTAATCCTGTTATACTAAACTCTGGGTTAGTTGCTAAATTTAAAAATGTTCCAGAAACTAGTACTCGATAATCTAATGTAGTAAGATCAAACATAGTGATCTTATTGATATAACCTTCTGGCATTGGATCCATTATAACTTGAGATGGATCAAAATAATTTGTTAAAAATTGGTATATACGATTATTTTTTTCATCCATAAATGATCCTATACACTTTACAGTGTCATCCGGCTCAATTGGATACCCATTTGGTATGGCATTACCCCATATTGGTTGTACAGTACCTACATCACTACTTTCAGATTTACCTACCTGTATATTTAAAGCATCTCTATATTCTCCGTTTGGAATAAGTCTATCGTCAAGATCTTTATTCATTCTAGCCGATAGAAAACTATTTTTAACTTCTGCCATTTAATTAATGTTTAATCCATTTAGATTTACCTCTAAATACTTGTGTTATTTCCTCTAGTTTAATATTTGAAAGTCTAATTTTAGCATTTCTTAATTTTGCTGATTTATCTTGTTGTAGTCTTCTAATAACATATTCTGTAGACGTTGTACGGTTTGCCATAATTGCATGCAAAATATATGCATATAATGCGGCCTCCGCCATTTTTGGCACCCTTGAATCTAAATCATAAGCCAACCCATCCGATATATATTCTAATACAATTAATTTACCAACTAAATTGCTACTAAAAGATATTTTATTTTCCCTGTCATTTATAGAAAAATATCCATTTATATTAGCGTATTGAGGATCCATGCCAAATAATCTTCCATAAAATCTGTCTTGAACCCAATTGTTGCCATTATACCAATCATTATTTAAATTATCAAATTCATTAATGCCTGAAAGTAATTTATTGTTATTCCATCTTTCTTCTGTTAAAGAGTCTCCTTCTATATTTGCATCAAAATTATCCTGTATTGGTAATCCTCTTTGATCTTGTATTGGATTTTCATATGGATTTGTAGTTAATGAATTTACAGGATATATAGGTCGTTTAATACCATGATGGTCTATCCAAGACATTTTAACATAATTAACATAATCTTGGGGTATTACAATACTTAGACTATGCGGTATATTTAATTCCTGTGATTTAATACTTTTTAGTGTGTCATAACTAAATTCTTGCATTCCTCGTTTTGCGTGGAATATAACATCGGTCCTCTTTACGTCTCCGATTAATTTACCGTTACCAACGTAGGCAACCATAAAATTATTTATAATATCATTTAAGGAGATATAAGAGTAGCTGCCATAGTTTTCCTCTACAGTGGTGCCAAATGCATCTTTATAACCATAATTTCCTCCATCAAGAATTTTTAATTGAACTACTACATAATGCCCTGCTGCAATAGGGGTAGTAGGTGTTATAGTATTATTAACAACATTATATGGTAATACATATTCATTAAAACTATTTGGTAATCCGGTACTGCTAGTATATAATTTAAAATTATTTAAAGCATAATTAATTTCATTTGGATCCCAATTACCAAAAACTAAATCTGTATTAAATGTAGTTGTAAATTCTGTTGTCCCTAATTCAGCTATAAACCCTTGGGCTCCTTCATAATACTGTCTATTTGTTTCGGTAATTAAACCATTATTTGGTGTAGGCATCTTATATTAGCTTTTTTCGTTAATTTTTTCCGCTTGTGCTTGTTGTGCTGCAACTTGTACAATTTGTGGATCTTTAATAATTATTCCAGAATAAAGTAGTATCTGTGTTATAATATTGACTTGCTCAGTAGGGTGTAACTCAAAATTTACCGATGTAGCAGAGTTATATAAGAATTGACCCGTAGTTGGTGATGGTGTGAAGTTCCATCTTGGGTCTAATGGCTTTCTTATATAGGATGCTTTTATTTTATCAACTATTGTTTCTGGATATACATATATCTTAAAATCTTTATAACGATATATTGGATATTCCTTTGTTGGCCCTGTAAGTTTAGATAATTTAATTTTCAACAATTCATTAGCCTGAACATATTGTACTTCTTTATGATCATTATATATAACCGTGCCAAGTTTATAAAAATTAAAAGGGAATACTTGAACCACTATTGATTGCCCTCCTGGCGGTAATGAAGATAAGAATAATGTAGTGCCCCCAATACTCCATGTACTTGAATTTTGCAATACTCCATTAATAAAAACCAATACTAATCCAGAATCTAATGTATCAGAATCTATTTGTGTTAAAGTATATTGTGTTACATTACTTATACTTGTTATAGATTCTGTTACAGATGATGTATTAATATTTGGTATATTAAAGTATGGTCCAATATAATCACATTCACTAAGTTCCTCAAATATAGCTATTTTTTCTTGTAAATTTTTTTGGCGATCCGAATATTCACTGTCATTATCAGGTATTCTTAATTGCTGATTAAGATCCTCAAAGTAAGCATTAAATATATCTAATTGTACTTGTGTTGCAGTTCTATTAAACTCATCAGGAGTCATATAACCACGATTCTCTTTATTAAGTATTAACAATACTGTTTTATATACTGTATCTATATTTACTGCCATCTATTAGTTTTATTATAATATTAAGGCGGTAACCAAAGCCACCGCCTATATATTAATATTACGTATTATTTTAATTTTTTCTCTATAGACTTAAAGATTTCTATACCTTCATCTGTTTTGAAAAATGCCGCCATAGCCGAGTACGGATTTTCATCAAAAGGCACTGTCATTAACTTTCTATTATTTTCGCCCCAATGGAATGTTCTATTATCTGGTGATAATATTATAATGTTTGCTTCAACCGCTCTAATGGCTATATTTCTAAGTTGCACATTATCATCATTTGCTAGTTCCATAAACAAAGAAGGATTATTTCTTGCTAATAATAATAAGTCTCTTTTTATTTCTTTAGAACTCATTTTATTTACTCTAGATCCAACTTCAACTCTAACAATAGATTCTGCTTGATCAATATCCATCTCTAAAGCAGCATTTAATGCCATCACTTCTAATTCAAGATCTTCTAATTCATCTTCTGCTTCTAACATTGGATCAAATTCAGTATATTTAATATTCAATGCTGGATGATAAAGTGATAATAACTTTTGCAGGTTTTGTTTTTCTTTAGGTACATTTAATATGCCATTTTCAAATATAATATGTCCTAAAGTTGCCTGTCCTTTTTGTTGTGAAACTAATGGAGAATTTTGATTAGTTGCATATCTTAACTCCTCTTGTTCCCCTGTTTCTTTATTAAACCATAGTAAAGGATATCTTAAAGTATGCTTACTTTGAATAGTATATGTTAACGGTGTGTTACTGTCTGATATAATATAAGTTCTATCTTTAATTACCCAAGTATCTTTTAATGTTTTTGGTTTTGTTTCTTTTGGTACAACTGTTTCTTCCATAGTAATTGTATCCACATCAAATTCATTTGATTCTAATTCTTTTTTTGTTGTTGCTTTTGTTGCCATAATATAATATAATTTAATAAATTTTTAAAAGGTAATAATTACCCTCGTCAATTCAACGAGGGCAATATTACCATATTTTTACACTGATGCAGTAAATAACACAAAGTTATTAGCTCCTTGAGTAACTAAACATCTTTCAGATAAGAAGTGTACTTCCATTGCATCAAGATTAGAGGTATAAGCTCCTCCAACAGATCCAGTAATCCAAGATTTCATTCTTCTATCATCAGCTTGATTAGCTCTATAACGAACGTGTAAGAATGGTCTACGGATATTAGTCCCTAATTGTTGATCATATACAGTTGATGTTCCAGCAGGAACAAGTAATCCATCAATAGATGTATTAGCCATACCGCCACGAGTAGATGCATCATTTAAGTATTTCCAATCAGTTTTGTAGAAATCGTAAGATCCACGACGGAAACCAGAGAATCCTAAGTTCAATGCCATTTGCTCAGAGTTTTCAAATAAACCATAAGCTACACCACCAGCTGCACCAGCGGATAAAGAAGCGAGCATATCATCAAAGTCAAGAGAAGTTGCACGGTTTAAGAACAACATGTTTTCTTCAATAGCCCCTTGAGTATCTAATCCTTTTAAGATTGAATCAAAATCATTTAGTCCAGAAGCAGCTGTAAAATTGTTTACAATGTTACCTCTTTCTTTAACAGCGGAAAAAAGACCTTGTGTTCCTTTGTATTTAGCAGTTGATGAAATACTTGCGACACCTGAACCAGCAGTAGCAAGTTCTCCCTCAATTACCGACATTTCTAAGTAATCTTCAAACCGCAATCTTGTTTCAGACTCTGCTTTTAAATACCATAAGTAACCATTTGCACCATCTTCAGTAGCAATTTCAACCCATCCAATTTGAGCTGTGTCAGATCCAGAAATTGCATATCTTTCTTTTATAATAATAGGCGAATTACTATATTGAGTAAACGTTGGAGTTACAGATTTAATATCATCATCTTTAGTTCCTTTTCTATGCTCAGAACCATATACAAAGATTTTAAGTGCTCCTGCTGTATTATCAAATACACTATTTGTGTAAAGATTAGCTTGGGTATAAGTAGCAACAGTTATAGTAGCCAAAGTAGTAGATGTATTAACACTATCTGTTACAAGTACTTTAAGTTCTTTACCGGTTGTAGGGTTCATTACAACTAAAGTTTGTCCTTTAGAAATAACGTTATCTACATAAGTGTTTCCATTTGAAACTGTACTACTATTAATAGCAAATGTTAAAGTTGTTGATGTTGCAGCTGTTACGGTATTGTACGCAATATGCAATCTGTTTTGTTCTGACCATACAATTTGATCCGAAGACATTGGCATTTCAGCTCCTACCATACGTAAGAAACCAGATAAAGTTCTATTACCATATCTTTCTATTTCTTGCTCATAGATTTCTGGTAAATATTGTTGGGCAAAATCATTAGTGCCATCAGTAAAATTCAAATAGTTTGATTCTAATGTTTGTTGTTTTTGAGACGGTTTAATTGACCCAAAATTTGTTCCAGTAATGGAATTAATCATGTTTGACATAATTTTTTAATTTTTAATTGTTAAAATTTTTTTGTTTGTATCCTCAGTTTAGAGGAATCTTGGCCGCTTATAGATTTAACTCTAAATCCATTAATGAATGGTTCACTAGCAGTTCTAGGGGCATCCATACTTGGATTTTTGGAATTACTAACAACCTGTTTAACAGCGTCAGCTTTCCCTTGTTCATAAAAATGAGCAGCAATTTTGTCAGCATTCATTGCTGAATACAAAGCTTTGTGATAACCCGGCACATCTGTTACATTACCTTCTTTGTCCAGAAACTTTCCGATAAAGGTTTGTATATTTGATTGGGTTTCTGCAACTTGATTTGGATTCTGAACATTATATCTAAATCTTTTTTCACCTAAGTTATATTCAAAACCTTTGAATTCATTGTTAAAAAGATTAGATGTTTGTTTTTTAAACGCATCTTGTTGTTGAGCCACTTTGTTTTGCTCGGTATTATATCTGTTAAAAAAATCAACAGCTTTTTGTTGTTCTGCATTAACCCCAGGTCTTGCCTTGATCTCTGCATAATATTTTTTCTTTGCTTCTTCTAAAAAATTTCTTGCTTTAGAAACTTCGTCTTTAAATGCTAATTTTTTTAATTTGATTTCTCTTTCATCATCAATTTCTTCATCAAAGAAAAATTTATCTTCTAAAAGAAATTCAATTTCATCGGCATCTAAATGAGGTTTTGTATTTTTATAATATTCTTTTAATAAGGCAACATTATTAACATTTGAATAATCTGCATTTAGTCTAACATAGTCTTCAATAGTTCCACCAGTCTCTTGCATAAAAGAAACTAACTTCTCTATATTGTCAGGTAATTCTACATTATTTTTTGCTTGCTCTTGTGTATGAAATTGCAGTTCTTCTTTAATGTCTGCAACTTCTTGTTTTATTTCTTGTTCAAAGATTTCTTCAATAACATCTTCAGTGGTCCCTTGGTTTCCTTCGACCACTTCTTGCAATCCCAATTCGGACTGTTTATTGCGTAACATGCTTTCATCTGTGCTTTGCTCTTGAATGGCATCTATTTCTTCTTTAGGGATTACTACTTTTATTGGTTCCTCTTGTTTTTGTGTTAAATCAACCTTAATAGGTTCATCTGTTTTGTTTAGTTTTTTTACTGAAGGTTTTTTTGCTTTTACTTTAAACTCCCCTTCTTGTTTTACTTGTTCTGACATAATATGATAATATAAAATTGGTTAATAAGTTTATTCCATTTGCAACATACCTCCTAGATCATTCATTAAATTTTCTGCATTGTTTTGAAAGTCTTTTGGTAAAGAATCATTTTTTCGTTGATCTATTAATTCTGATTGCTGTGTTGCTTGTATTTTTGTTCTTTCATCTTTTCTATCCTCAAGTTGATTGAACTTATTTGTATCTGCTTGAACTTTTAATTGCGCTAATTGCATATCATAATTAAATTGTTCTGCCATTAATTGTTTTTTAACCTGCGCTTCGGTTTGTAGTTTTTGCATTTCAAATTGAGATTTAGCTTGCTCTATTTGTATTTGCGTTTGAGCTAAAGCTTCTTGTTTTTGAACTTCAAACATTGCTGCTTTTTCCGCATTCTGTGAATTAGCATCTGCTTGAGCTTGTATATTTGCTAATTGCTGTTGTTGTACTTGTGCTAGTTTCTTTTTTCTTTTTAATTTTAATAATTGATTTGCTAATTTAAGATTTCTAACTTGTCTTATATCAATTGCGTCTTCTAAATCAATTCCTTGATTTTGCAAAGAAACTTGTATATTTTGTTCTAATTGTGCTTTTTCTTCTTCATCTGGTTCAATTTCTAAATAAATACCAAAGTCATGCAAATTTAAATTTTCCATTTCTTTTAAAACATCCACATTATAAGTTGATATACTTTGTTTTAACGAGTTTGCAGTCAAGGGATTATTTAAACAATCAGCAATTCTTAAAGATATATTTTCACAAATTCTTGTAGTTAAATAAATACTTGCATCTTTTATATGTCGAGTAGCTACATTAGAAGCATTAGCCGCTATTTTTTGCAATCCTACCAAAGCATTTGAATCTGGTTTACTACCATCAACTGCTTCATTAAGTCCAGTAACATCTCTAATCATTTGCAAGTAATACTGATAAGTTTGTATTAAACTTTGTATCTTACCTTGCCCACTAGAGGTTGTTAATTCCTGAATAGGAACTTTCCCTCTATTTATTTCCCCATCTTGTGTTAAAGATCTACCTACAATACTACCAGTTTGGAAATACATATTTAATGCTTCCGCTGGATTGTATTTTGTTCCATTACCCAAATCAACTTCCATCAAACCATCTACGTCTAAGAATACCCCATCAGGAACTACTCTAGACATAACTTGTTGAAGTTTTAAATGAGTTAATTGAATCATATCGGCAAAAGAAATACACTTAGTGACAATAGAATCAATCCGGCCCTTATACATTCTAGGAGCAACTATATTGTAATTCATTTTAACTCTTGAGGTATCCGCATATGGGCGAGTCATGTCATTTGATAATTTCCATTCTAACATCATATTAGTGCCTATAATTTTAGCTCCTGTATATAATACCTCTATTGTTCTTGATACTCTTTCAAAATTATCGTTTGGAGGAGGGTTAAAAGAATCAGTTTTTTCAATTACTTTTTCTAATCCATTCTCATTGTTTTTTATTTTAAATACTTGATTCATATAAGTTTTATACTCAAAGTATAATACTTGTACTGTATTCTCATCGTAATTACCCCATCCCTGAATATATTGTCTATTGCCAGGCATTTGTTGTATCTTTAGAAGTTCATCTTCTGATATATATGGGAATTCTTTTTTTAATTCTGGTATTGTTACCGCTTTAACCTCTCCAACATAATAAATATCTTCAAAGTTAGGATCTTCAGTATATGAATAAACTAAATATGCGGGGTCTACGTAATCAATAACAATGCCTTCCGATTTATTAAATGAAGTTTTAACCGCTGCAATTCCAATTGTAGTTAAATCATAATTTAATCTTTTTCTAGTAAGGTCATATTTATTTGTTTTTAATACAGTATTTATTGCTTCTTCTTCGGCAATCTCAATAGATTGTTTATAGGAAAGTTGCATATGTAATTCTAATTCATCTAATGTTGCGGGTAAATCCACAGGCGGAACATTTGATTTTGATATATCAATACCTGTAATTTCCATAGCATCTTGAATATCGGATTTAGCAAACATATCAAATTTTACCGCAGACGCATAATCCATTCTCTTTTTTAAAGAATCTGGATCTTGAGCAAATGCTTTTACATCATAGGTTTTTTGAGAAATACCATTGGCAACTATATCAACAAACTTTGATAATATAGGCACAGGTGTCCAATCTAAATTCAAATAAGATAAATCACCATTAATTGATAATTCATCTTTATATTTTTGTACTGATTGTTCTCCTCTGGCATATAGTCTTAACCTATTAAAATTATTCCAATGTGTTAAATATCTATTACCGCTAGTCCTCCCTTGATTAAACCATTCCTGTTCTATGGCACGAGACACCTGTAATCCATATTCTTCAGAAGCCTTAGTAGCATCATCTACAACCTGACTAGGGAAAGCGCTATTTGGATTTGTGTATATATTCATTTACTTAATAATTTTTGATGTAGTTCCTTGATTATTATATTTCTTAAAACCTAAAGGGACAGACACTATTTCTTTTTTTTCAGTTGGCATATATTTATTTTTATTACAAGCCATTATTGCTAATCCTGAACTAATAGAAGCATCATGATTAGTTCTTTTATTTATATCAAATCTTGCCCAATCTTCTAATGTATCTTGAAAATACATTGTGCCATAACCCATTTCATTTAATCCTACATATTCCTCTATATAAGTTTCTATTGCTGCAGCGTGCGCTTGTATTATATCCTGAGATGAATTTGGTATTCCTCCTATTTCTCTTTCTGTTGCGGATAATTTATTAAATATTCTATCCGGTCTATTCATTGAGTAACCTCTATAACCTCTTCTTTTAAAATGATATAATAATCGTGGTTTATTATTCTCTGCTAATATTGGCATACCATAAAATATACACGCCATAAGCACGTCTTCAAAAAAGATCTCGGCCGTTTGAGGTCTTGATATATATTGTAAAAAGAATGTATTAGATGGAGCATCTTCCATTGAGAATTTAGTTAACCCATGTAAAGCTCCCTTAGATCCTTTACCATCCGTCGTTCCTGATATGTCATAAGGGTCACAACCAAATGCACCAATATGCTCATTACCAGGATATTTCATACTATTCTTTAATATTATATTATTTTGTAAATGATAAGGAGGAATCCACGACACTAAAAATCTACCGTCTTTATTTGGATAAAATATTACTTTGGTATCTTGTATACCACCTTCCCATTGAAAATTACCCTTTGTTAATATATTAGTATTCCTTAGATCATTATTATAATCAATTTGCTCATATATTTTTGTAAGGTTAAATAAAGATTGTTTCGTTTCATCTCTAAATGCGTGTTGTTCCGTTCTTGGAAATTGTCTATAATATTCATTTAATCCATCAGAATCAGTTTTTAAACCATCAACCTCATTCTGCCAGTGTTCAATAACACCATAATCTATTTCATTCCCGTCAATTCCTTTGACTGGGTTTTTTGGAGTGTCGAAGACAGGTATCCCATAAGTATCAATGAATCCCTCGTACGACCATTCCATAGGTATGAACAAACTATATAATCCTGAATTAGTCTGGCCATTGCGGTTTCTTTTTGTGACGTCTGAAGCATAATATAGTTTTTTAAAATTGTCTCCTCCTTTATCTAAAGCATTTGATGTTGAACCCATCATACACTTGCCAATAATTCTGCTACCTAATCTTAAACAAGTTTTGGTAACTCTCCAGTTATTTAATATATTATCAGGTCTTAACCATTTACCACTTTCGTCATGAACTAACAATTTAAGTTTTTCCCCATCATAGGAGTTGTCTCCTGTATTCTTCCAGTCTATTGTTGTATCAAGGCCTTCAAGTTCTTCAGGATTTTCTTGACTATCTAATTTTCTTCTTGTAAACTTTGAGGCAGGTACTCTATAAGCAAGTTCTGTTTTTGGTCTATCCATACCATCTTGTATGGGTTTAAAGAAAAAAGGATAATTAAGAGAGATTGGAACAACTTTATCGGTGAACATTGTTTTAGCATCTGCTCCAGCTTTTGATAAGATTCCAAATCTTGCGTCACTTGATATAGTAGCTTGATTAACTAATTCTGCAGATGACATAAAAGAAAAACCGGAACGTCTATTTTTTAAATAACACATTCCATAACATCTTGGATCTGCTTTACAAGCTTCCCAAAATATAAAAAATAATCTATTTGATTCTCTAAAGTCTGGTGCTCCAACATCAATTTTGCTCCATTGCAAGTACATATAATGTGTACCAGTTATATATGTAGGACTTCCGTTATTATAAAAAGAAAAACCCTCTTCTCTACGTTTAAACTCATGATCAACATAATCATACCATTTTTCCTTGAAGTGATCTGGATATTTATTCCAATCAAATACACTTTTTATTTTTTCAAGTTCTTTTGGTATTTTTAATTGTTCCCAATATTGCTCTTCCTTCTTTGGAGATCTTTTAAATGATTCATCAATTAATGGTAAAGCAATCCTTAAGTTCTGTATCTCGTATATTTCTCCAATCTTACCTGTTTTGCTTATAATAATTACATCATGTTCTTTATTATAACCGTATTTCCATTTATTATATCGGTTTTGTTGTTTAATCACCGATTGTTTTATATAGTCAGGAAGTATTTTATAAAGTGTTTGTTCATACATTATTTAGATCTCCCTTCTGCAAAACCTTTAAAAGTCTTTATTGTAGGATCTTTATCTTCTTCTTCTAGCATACGAGTTTCATCTTGTATTCTACTTAGAATTTCAAAAGCATCAAATATGGCTAACTTCTTTGTTGCTGCGGCATTCTTTAGTTTGTCTGCGGATAAATCATCATCACCATTATCTAAGATAGCCTCTTCTGCAACTTTAATTAATTCAAGAACTGCTTTGTGCCCAGCTTGGATTATATTCTGTTTCGTTTCCTTTATGTCCATATTTAATTACAATATCATTAGATTTCATACAATAAAGTCTTTGTCCATCAATAACAAAGTCAAATTCTCCATAAGGAGTATATCCAACAAGGTCTCCCTCGTTTATTTTAAGTGCTTCTAAGGAACTATTTCCATATTTTAATATACCAATAAGCTTTTGCTCTTTATCTACGCTTAAATAGTCTTTATTTTTAATTGGCTTAACAAAACATCTGTCTCCAAATGCTTTCCATTTATCTGCGTTTTTATATAAATATATTTGATCAAAATCACAAAAATATAAATCATCTTTAAAATATGATCTACTATTTTTTTTATTCCCTCTTATATCGTAAAACACCCTAAAAACATTATGATGAATTACAACTATATCTCCAACCTTAATATCAGTTGAATAAGCCAAAGGTAATGCAACAACTTTAGCAAAATTATTTACAGATTTAAAACTTTCAATTTTAGTATTTACTATTAATTCTCTATCTGCAATCTTAACTTTATTATTGTATCTTTCTCCTACAGGTTTAACTATAAAGCTAAATACACTTCTCATTAGTATTCTAAATCATATTCAACAGAGATAGCCATGTTAGAGTTAAATTTCTTCCAGGGCATAACTTCATCTTCTTTTTTAATATAAATATTATACGAGATATCTTTATCATCAAATATAATATTGCATATTGCATGTCCTCCGTAAACATTTTGGCCTACGGAGTAATGCATTGCTTCATTTTTATAGTCTGTACCTATACTAATTTTTCTAATAACAGAACTCATTAGTCAACTTTTTCTAATGCAATCTCTTTAGGCTTATCTATAGGAGTATAAGAACCATCTTCAATATTAATATTAATATCTCCGTATTCTGTTTGCAATTCTGATTTTAATTCTTCTACTCTTTTATTTACTTCTGCAATTTGGTGTAAAAACCCATGCTTTTGAGATTCTAATAACCCTATATTAGATAATAAAGCATTCAACTCTTTTTGTTGGTTAACAATAGTCTCTAATTGTTTTTCTGTAATTTTGTTTGTGTTTTCCATTTTATTTAATTTAATTATTTATGATAATGTTAATAAATATTTTAATTTTGCTGTTTCTCCAGATAATGATTGTGCAAGATTTGATATATCTCCAAACTTTGCAGAGTCACCATAACTCTCTAAATCTTTAGAAAATTTCATTACTTCATCTGCAATAGTCATTGCATCTGCTTTTGGAGCAATAGGATCTATCTTTAATGATTGTATTCTTTTTCCGGTATAACCCATTAATTTTTCTATTACATCATCTTTAAAGTCTTGTAAGAATTCATAGAATGCACCTGTAGCTTTATGCTCTGCAAAACTTCTAGTTTCCCAATGAATCATATGTATTTGTTCGTGAAAGAACGCTAGTTTACCTGCAATTTCTTCTGTTGTCATTTTATTTAATTTATTGTTTATTATACTTCGCAACTATTAAACCCTTCATTTTCTATTAAAATTCTAAATAAAACCAATGGTTCAGTTTCAGAGAATGTACCTAAAAGAACCCGCGTCCCAATATTTGGAGAATATGCATATTGGCCAGATTGCAAATTAGTGTCGGTAAGTAATTGCGACCATGCCGAAATGTACTCAGTCCCCCCACAATCTACATAAATATTAAACCATCCAGTTCTAGATACAATAGGTGTTGCTTGTGCACTTGCATTAGGCCAACCAATCCCAATACCCATTCTCATTAGTAGAGAGCTATAATATTTTCGCACGTAGTAACGCCATCTCCGCCATCAGTTTCATATATATAATCAACTATAACAGGAAAAAACGTGCCGTTGGGGATATTTTTAAACATAGTGTATCCCACTTCCCCACCATCTGGGCTTTGCAAGTTACCCCCTACAACTTTACAGATTAGATCGCCTCCCGTGGCTATATATAGAGCCGCTGAATTTAAAAAAGGAGAAGATGTTCCTCCCGGTTCGCCTATAGGAGGGGCTTGTCTAGCTATTGTTCCAAAATCTGGTTGATTACCATATTGTCCCATAATTTATTTTTTAAATATTCTATTATATATTGTTTGTTTCTTCATAGGTATTTCTAATACAGTATCACCTGGATAACTATAATCTTTACCTGGTTTCATTACTTTTGAATTACCTTTATTATCAATACCTAAAACGGGAAACTCCACATTTTTCATAGTGATTTCCCCGCTAGGTATTACATTATAAGGTCTATCTTTATCAGGACTATTTTTTTTATAACCTTTTAGAGATAGATTTTTCATTTAGCATTTTTTCATTTTAACGGGAGTTGCTTTACCTATGCTCTTAAGGCTTTTCTTTTGATTTTCATTTAGTTTTTCCCACTTAGTTCCCCCACTATTTGCATTATAAAATTCTGCACTTTTATGTCTTTGGTTCATAGTAGAGGTACTATCATTAACAAATTTTTTGCGTAAGGTTTCTACTTCTCTTCCTTGCCCATAATCAGTAGCGGTAGCCACCGTTTTATTATCGCCCCCTATAATGCTAGCTCCTCCTGTTACTTTATTTGCAACAAACTTTTTTTCATAAGGCTTAACTGTAGCAACACCTGTTGCTGCATCAACTTTTAATCCATTGCCTACAAACCCTTTTTCAGCATTTTCTTTATATTTTTTTTTACCTTTTATATATTTTTCAGTAGGTTCAATGTTGTCTTGTCTTAGAGGACTAGGAAGTCCATGTCCCGTTTTTGGATGATTATCTCTACCTGGGTTTTGTTTAAATGCCATTTTGTTTAGTTTTTATTTATTAGTCTTTTATAAATTACTGTTTCGGGAGCGTCACTGACATAATCAGCAACCATTGTATCTTGATCTACAACTATAAATTTACATACAGCTTCCCAATCATTAGGTTCATATAATGTATCTAAATAGAAATTATTTTTATCAAATTGGTAACCTAATATTTTAAAGTAATTTCCAGTTAAATAAGAAAATGACACAATATTAAGGTCATTCTTATTTATAATAGAAAAATCTATTTGCACAGTTTCGGAAACCCATGTTCCAACCAAAAAATCCTTAGTAAGCTTTTGAGCTTGAGCATAAAAATTAAATGCTAAAAATACGATAACACAAATTACTTTTTTCATAATATATTAAATTAAAGTTATATATTATTATTATTACGCGTATTTATTGCTTTTTATAAGCTTCTATTTCCCAAGGTAGGTTTTTTGCTCCCTCTTTCATTTTAGAACGTGGATACTTTTTACCTTTCCAAATAACGTGAGAATCTGTATAATCCAAATCTCCACGTTTCATTTGATCTATATGTACTTTCTCGTGTGATATAGTTTTATTCTTTTTTAATTCTAAAGGAGATATATTTTTATTCACTAATATAGTTCCATTAGATTGCGCCATACCTAAAATATTGCCGTCCATATCGGTACTATATACAGGAGTATTATCCACGTTATATGGAAATCCTTTCATTTTAAAAGACATATAAATAATGAATATTATTAAATTCCCTATAAAAGTATATCTATAGGGAATTTAAATTAATATTATGCTACAGCTACACTAGTAACAGTAACTCCAGTAGGAAGTTGAACTGCAACAACCTGTCCTCCAGGAGCAGCGGCAATAGCCGCGTTAATCGCATTTAGAACATCTACAGCTCCACTAGCAGAAGTAGTAAAAGTGAATGTTTTTAAACTTGTATAAATTACTACCGTAGTGGCAGCAGAAGCAAATACTCCTGAAATTGAATTTACACCAATTAATCTTGATCCGTTAGCATAAGCTGTTCCGCTAGTTACAGGGATAGAAATAAAATTTGTCATTTTGTTTTTTTTTAATTTTGTTTATTGTTTATATATAAAGAATGTTAATAACTAACATTTTTTCATTTTCGTAGGAGGCATTTTCTTTGCTCCTGGTTTTTCTTTCTTTTCAAAAGTTTTGGTTTCCTTTTTTTCGTGTTTTGCTTTAGCGGCCTTTGAAGGATACTTTTCTTTTCCTCCATACTCAGATATAACTTTCTTTTTCATATTAGTATCTTCCTTTAGCTCGTTGCGTAATTGCTCTTGGATCACAAACAGGTTTAACGTTATTGAATACAATGCCATCCTTGCCCGAACTTGATCCTCTTCCTTTTGGTAATGCTGTAGTATCAAATGGACCATTCCATAGAGCATTAGCTCCAACTCCTTGTAATGCAGCTTCTCTATCGTCTCTAGTGATAGGATGTTTTTTAATATTTAGATTCATAATTAATAGTTATTTATATCGTAAGGTGGAACAATAGGTGTATCAACTCCAGTTGGCGGTGGTATAGGAGATACTCCAGGATTAGTTGCTAATGTATTTGTTGGATCATAAGGATTATTAACATCTCTTGTAAAAGTATTTGGCACTTGTGTTCCAAACATACCCTGTATATTATTTGTGTTTGTAAATCCCTTTGGATTTATAGGCGTTGGATTTAGTTCATTCATTATTTCTTGTTTTATCTTTATTTACGTTTTCTATGGCAGTTATCATAAGGTTGTCCATATAAGTTTTACCACTCATTATAATATTTCTATGACTTGTTGGCAGATCTTCTTTACCAAGCATTATACGGTACATTCTACTTATTAGTTGTTTACACTTAAATGAAACTTTATATATATTGTATTTTTGGGTTGTATGGTTTCTATTTCTCCAAACCACTATCCACCCTTCTTTTAATAAATTGTTCCAGCGTTTATTGTCCCAACTGTAAGCATAAGTACCTATTTTATAATCTTGTTTGGTAAAAAACTCCATACAATCAAAATAGATTAGTAATTCTAAATCTGCATCTGTTAAATCATTATTCCTGCAAGCCCATCTGCGTATTATTCTATAGTGTTTTAATAAACCTATATCTCTAATATCTGAAGGTTCTAAACGACTCATAATACAACTACAACATCGTCTAATCTTATAACATAGTAGGTTTCTTTCCCAGGTTCAATTTTATGACCATTATGTCTATCATAAAATATACTGTCACCTTCTTTAACCCCTACCACTTCATCCCCAACACTAATAACTTTAGCTTCTATATATCTAATATCTTCTCTGTGACTTTCAGCTAATAGAAGCCCTCCTTTTGTTTCTGTAGTACCTTCTTTTATTTTTTCTATAATTAATCTTTTACCAACTGCTTTCATTATGCGCGTAAATTATTAATTACACAATCAGTTGATAATATAGTTGTAGCTACAGATGCTGCATTTCTTAATGCACTTTTAGTAACAAGTAACGGGTCAATTATTCCGGCTTCAATCATATTAACAGTTTTACCTGTTACAACATTAAGACCATAGCCTATACCAGATATAATATTATGCGATACTTCTTCAATCCCCGCATTATCTAGTATTGTTCTGAATGGTGCTCTAATAGAATCTAGTAATATTTCCTCCCCAAGTGAGAATGTATCTATATTATGAGAAGCGTTTAATAAAGCAATTCCACCTCCAGGTACAATACCTTCTTTAATTGCTGCCTTTGTTGCACAAATAGCATCTTCAATTCTATCTGCTTTTTCTTTTAACTCTATCTCTGAATTAGCACCAACTTTAACCAATGCAATTCTACCCGTTAATCTCGCTAATCTTTTTTCTAGTTTTATTACTCTTGTGGCTGGAGGATTCTCTAATAAAGATTTTTTAATATCATCTATAATCTCCAATACTTTCTCAGGCGTTTCACCTATATGCAATATTGTTTCTTCTTGACTAGTAATACTCTTAACGCAAGTACCAAGTAATTCTGGTTGTATTAAATCTAAATCATCTCCAAGGTCTTCATTGATTACAGTTGCACCAGTTAGTAATGCTAGATCATCAAATATTTCTTTTCTATTCACCCCAAATGTAGGCGCGTCAATAATATTTATTTTTATGTTACCTTTTAACTTATTCATTGCTAATGTAGATAATGGCATTGCTTCCATATCTCCAATTATAAGTAATGACTTGTTATTCTTTATAACATATTCTAATATTGATTGTATTTGTCTTATATTATCTATTGGTGATTCAACTAATAATACTAATGGATTATCTAATTCGGCAGTTTTGTTTTTTTGATTAGTTACAAAGTGCATGTTCTTTAAACCCATATCGCATTGTATACCTTCAACTAATTCTAAACTACATTCAGGATTAGATGATGTCTCCATCATTACAACTCCTGTATTTCCAACAGATCTAAATGCATCGCCAACTAATTTACCTAATTCAGGATCATTATTAGTGGATATAGTTGCAATTTGATCTAACATATTATCATCAACAGTTATACTTATCTTTTCCAAGTAATCTATTACTTTATCTACTGCTGAGTTTATACCTTCTTTTATTTTTCTTTCATTTGGATTTTCAACTTTGTAAGCATTCTTTAAAATAGCATGCGCTAATACTGTTGCTGTTGTTGTTCCGTCTCCCGCTTCTCTAACGGTTTTTCTTGCTGCTTCTTTTAATAATGTAGCCCCAATATTTTCTACAGGATCTAATAAAATAATAGAATCAGCAACTGTTACACCATCTTTTGTAATTATAGGTCTACCTGTTGCGTCTTCTAAAAGAACACATTTACCACTTGCTCCTAATGTAGAACTAACTGCCTTTGCTAGTTTCTCTATTCCAGCAAATACTTTATTGCTAGCTTCTTTTCCAAAACTTAAATTTTTGACTATAGCGTCTGACATAATTTTATTTGATTAAATTGATATAACTTATATATCACCTGTTTTTTATTTTTTTTACCTATCCTTGTCCTATAGATAACTTCTTATAATTTTTAGATGTTTTTAAATTAGATGTTTTAGATTTAGCGTGAACACCAGGTCTTTCAATATTTTTTACAACACGCTGAATATTCGTTGTTTGTTTCGCCATAATAAATATATAATTAATATTAATAATATTTGCCAAAGCAAACTCCAATAATTTTGTTTCTTATCAATTATTTTTGTTTTGCCAGTTTGGTGTTCCTTTGTTTTTATTTTAGATGTTGCTAGAGAATCAATACGTTTAATATTAGACTCCTTTTTGTTATTTGTATATAATGTATTAGATTTATTCTTTTTAATCTTTAAAACAACATTTTTATAACTCTTACCATCAACAATAATTGTTTTACTTGAATCAATTGGGGTTATAGTAATCTCACTACTATCTGCATTTATAATTACTTTTGTAGAATCTGTTTTATTTGTGGTATCTATCTTTGTAACCATAACTTTTGTTTCTACAATACTATCCTTCTTTATATCAGTTTTATCAACTAATACTTTTCTAGACGAACAAGAAGTCAATGCTATTAATATTATAAATATAATTTTTTTCATCATGATTGTATTGATAATGTTATATCTTTTGCTCTTTGCATTTTTTTAAATAGTTTATCAAATGCCTTTCTTGATTTTCCTATAAATTCTTTATGTCTTGTTTGTCCAACTAATATACAACCTTCTGTATCATGATTAGTATTACCAGAATGAATACGCACACCCTCAAATCCCGGAACATCTAATAATAAAGGCAATTGTCTTTTGAATCTATTTGATTCATTTATTATTACTTTATATGTTCCTTTAGGTATTGCCGTTTCCCCTTTTATTTTTACAGGTCTTTCTATATCTTCTAATGTAAAGCACTCAAATATGCCATCTACAGTCATTTCGCCTATTATAGAATTATCCCCTTTATAAAGTCTTCTTATTACTATTAACATATTTATAAACTTAATATTTTTTTAATAATTAATCCTAATGTAACGAAAGCCACACCTGTTGCGCCTCTACCCCAAAACTTAGCGGTTTCAAAATCATTTTTAATTTTGGCAATTTCAACTTCCATATTATTTATTTTTTCTTCGTTAAGTTCCATTAACCTAACAAATCCTTTATTTCCATTTAATGCAGAACCACCTAATAATATTTTTATTTCTTTAACACTATCTTTAATATCTGCTACATCTTGCTTATATAATCTAAAATGGTGCTCAAGGCGATCTAATCTTTCGCTATCTTCACTCATAACTAAAATTTAAATTGTTTCGTTATTATTGTTGTTTTTCATTTTAGAATATACCGTAACAGAATCTAATACTGTTTGACTGCTTAAATATGTAATTGCAATTAATGCCCAGTCTGATGATTCTAAATCTGCAAACATTAATAAACCACTAGCTATTAAGAAAACAAATAATTTTCTACTTATCCATTTATTTATCAATGCGTCTAAATTTTTTCTTCCCATACTAAAAATTATTATATATTATATTTTATTATAAAATTCTCTTGTTTCAAAATTAAAATAAGGTTTTTCATATAAAACAGTTAATAGTTCATCTATTGCTATTTCATTTTCGTGTAATTCATAAGGTACTATAGTACAATATAAAAATTCTCCTGTTATTCCGTTTATTATTGATTTCATATTAATTTGTTATATTACATAAGCCAGGCGTTATACTATCCCCAACATTACCAAGTTGTATTGTAAAAAACACATATAAAGTATTTGAAGTATTATAAGTAGTGGAATTTCCAGCCGTGGTGGTAACTGCAATATCTAAAGGTGTAGAAGTAGTAAAATTGTATCCAATTAAATTCCCTCCCTGTAAATTAAAATTTCTATTCATAAGCGCATAAGCATTTACATTTGTTACACTATTTGTAGCTATCTGTGTTGCTCCAACTAATGTATTTGTAGTATTAATTTTTATTCTCATAGTTGCAGTTGCCAAAGAAGTTGATTTTGTAATTCTATAAAATATTTTTATTATATCATTACTACTAAAAGTTCCTCCTGCAATAGTTGCAGTTGCCATAATTGTTTCTGCCACAGTTCCAGTAAATGAAGTGCCAGAAGTTTGAATAAAACGATATGGAATATATGATAATGTAGCTTGTTTAGTATCAATCTGCGTTTGAATAGCAGAAGTAACACCTTTAACATAACTTAATTCTGTAAGACTTGGATATGTTGTGGTATCTAAAGTTTGAATATTTTTGCTAGCGTCTAATGCTAATATTTGAGATGCTGTTAATGAACTTAATATTGGAGCAGTTGATAATGTTTTAGCTCCTGCAATAGTTTGACTTCCTGTTGTTATAACGCCTCTTGCTGTTGCGCTTGCATCAGGAACGTTTAATGTAATTACAGGTGTTGTTGTTCCTGTTGCTACAGTAGATGTTAAATCTGTCCCTGATGTTCCTAATGTTAATGCAGCTACAGATGTTACTGTTCCATCACCTTTTGAATTAAATGTACTCCAATCAGTTGAACTTAATTTTCCTGTATTACTAGCAGAAGCTGTAGGAAGATTAAATGTATGTGTTGTACCTGATGATGATATATTAAAATCTGTACCACTTCCATTAGTTACTAATGTTTGAACAGAACCT